>CEPZ01209567.1_pt1 | contig 10395 bp, 10 predicted proteins | sample 530461 | NCBI WGS metagenome assembly CEPZ01 (sample SAMEA2620106, study PRJEB7988) | marine metagenome | isolation source: saline water (ENVO:00002010), including | reverse complement strand
ATAGAGCGTCTCAGCTACCCCGAACTGCCATGGGTAGTCTATATCAAACGTTTCCTCTTCTGGTACTGTGCACAGTTCAGGATCGTCTTTCTTAAAGTCACCCATCCACACACTATTTCCAATATCTTCCATTTTCCCAGCATACAGGCAATGTGCTGCCTCGTAGGTGATGCCCACATTCTTGGTATTCATCACCTCTTCGTCCTCTGGCCACTTGGTGATTGGTTCTCTATCCTCATCCCAAAAATAATTCTTCTTTTCTATGACGCCAAAAAGGCCCCTAGAGTCAGTTTCCGTATACGCTTTTATAAACTTGTCAATTGTTTCGATCGATAACAGAGGGCAACACGCGTTGATCATAATGCAATACTTATATGGTAATTGATCCCACCACTCATATATTTCTGTCATCGGAGTACCTTCAGAAAGAGCAGATCTTTCACTCCTCTCAAACACGTTGATCCCGCACTCAAGTGACATATTCATGAGCACCGGATCATGCACAGAACTATATATCTGGTGCTTGGGCAAAACCTTGGACTTTGCTAGCTTTCTCAGCGCAATCTCAAATAAGTTAGATCCCGCAAATGGCTTTATCATCTTTTCCGGGAGGCGCTGTGAGGACAGCCGGGCCTGTACGATCAAGCAAATCTCATTAATATTTTTCATTATCCTCTCAACTTTTTACGTATCACTTCTTCGGCCGGGGTGACTCGCTTAACGCCATCTCCCAAAGCTGCCTCCAACTCTCGTACACCTTTCACCAGTTTAATTAACCCTTGCGGTTCTATAGAGGACAGTTGATCGGTTCCCCACATAGTCCTGTCTAGTGTTATGTGTCTTTCTAATATTGTGGCACCCAAGTACACGGCCGCCACTGTTGTACCTAGTCTGAACTCGTGGCCACTATACCCTACCTCACAATTGTATGCTTCGCGAAGAGTTTGGATGCACCTTAAATTAAGCTCTTCCAGTGGGGCAGGGTATGTGGAATTACAATGAAGCAAAGCGAAATGATCACTGAATGCGTCAAACGGCTCATTGTGATCCCGCAACACCTTCACGGCTTCGTCGATCTCTTCAAGCGTGCTCATGCCTGTCGACAAAATAACCATTTTCCCCGTCTCTTTGGCGGCTTTTATTAACTCCGTGTTCGTCAGGTGAGCAGACGGAATCTTGATAAAAGGTACGTCATACTGCATCAAAAACTCAAGACTGTCCAAATCCCACGGAGAAGCCGTCCATGCGATCTTCCTGTCCCTGCAGTGTAGGTCAATTTCGTCGTATTCCTCTTGACCAAACTCTACCTTGTGCTTGTATTCCAAATATGTCATTTGACCCCATGGCGTGTCACGCAGCACGGATTTTTGGTGTTCCGGTACGCACACCTCGGGATTTCTTTTTTGAAATTTAACAGCATCACAACCAGCTAACGAAGCTGTATCGATAAGCTTCTTAGCAACATCTATACTGCCGTTATGGTTAATACCAATCTCTGCTATAATATACGTCTTTTTCATTTATCCACTCTTTGCTTGTAGTGAGAACATTTGTTGTGAAATGTTAGTTGTTATATTCCATGGATGGCCCTCGCCTAGGTTTTGGTATTTGACATCCTTTCCTATGTCATTAAGCAAGTAATCCCACAATAACACAATATGTCTGCGATAGAGTTCATGATCAATCGTCCCGCACATCTTTTTGGCTATTTGAAACGAGTGGCTACTGTCGTCCCCGACGCTCGACCCGGAAGGGTATCCATCCATCCCCACAAAAGTCACCTCCTTGGCTCCGAAAAGGACTGCCATGGCAACCATTTTTGGAATTGAGCCGGCAGATGTAAATAGTCTCGTGTTACTTACGACTGTGTCACACCCTAATTCCTTGAAGGTTCTCAAATCCTCAGCGGAACGATGAATTGAGGTTTCAATGATACACATGGGGTTGTGTTTTTTGATATACTTCCTAAACTCTTGATGATGAGGAGAAACCTCGTTATTGAGCATGACCAAGGATAAAGGGATATCTTTAATTTTAGGGTGCAAAAAAAAATGATTACACGACCAAATATGATCATAGTCCTCAGTGGACCATGGTGCTGAATTGGTTGTTGGGCCAGCGCCAATAATCAAAATACGAGAGTCCCTAAATTGCTGAAGGTGAGAGCTTCTTTGAATGAATATTTCAGAGCTACACTCAAATTCTGGCTCATCCTGCAAAAGAAAATCATATCTACCATTTAAGTATGACAAGCCCCAGCGGCGATGTTGAAGAAACTCGTCCTTTCCTGTCAGAAAGCACGCCTTGTTCGGTGCCACAGCATGTTTGTATGTCTCATCCATCCCAAAGCACATAGAGTTCTTCGTATCATACCAGACAGAAAACTCTAGATCGCCGGAGGGGACAACGCGTTGTTTATATTCTTCCAAGCTGGGCTTCATGGCCTCCTCGTATAGCTCAGTCATTTCCCCGTTGCAAACTATTTGCACGCAGTCTAACCACGTCAGCGCCTTGGCCATCACTAATCGCTCCCCTTCGTCAACATGAAATCTCCAACAATCAAGACAACTGATGTGTCATGACCACCGTAATTGATGCCTAAAACTTTAAAATCAGTCATTTTCCGCCAACTCTTTTAGTAATTCATTCACCCGATAATCACAGTGTTTTATCTTTTTAAATATAGATCTTGATTCTTCAGGTGAAATACGAAACGCTAACCTAACAATATCCATCCAGTGAGTGTTGTTTTGTTCCCGAATTTTCTGAATTTCGTTAATAATTTCTTCATCTGTTTTACTCATCTCTATACTTTAGTTCCATAGATTTTTCTATCACTTCAGATATTTTTGTGTTCCACCCATCGGACAATTCCAATTTCGATAAAAGGATGTTAGTTTGCTTGATCGAATGGTATGTTCCTTTACTCTCTTGTTTCGTACTGTGCCACTCTTTCTCTGGTAATTTTAACATATTCAAGCATAAAAGTTCAATTTCTTCTTTTAATTTTTGATAAGAAGTGCTTAGAGTATCGCTTCGTGAATCCAGTTCGACCTCTTTTTGAAATATTATGTCCCCTGTATCAACACCTTCATCGATATAGTGGATACTAACGCCGGCGGGGGAGCCTTCAACGATACTCCACAAATTTGGGCTGGCGCCTCGATTATAGGGTAAGTATGATATATGTAAATTAACTATCTTATCTCTATATGCTCCGATGATCTCTTTGCCCAATATGTGTTGGTATCCGTAGCTAATTATTTTTGTAGGTTCGAGTCTCTTAAGAGCAAATAAGTCAACAGGCGCCTCATATACTGTAATATCACCCCTTGCTATGTTTTTTAGCTCATCATACACTTGGTTACGGGGGTGACCCAAAAAAACAACATTCTTCATATGTCTTGTATTGTCAGTATAGCGTCTTCTTCTAAATCTCTTAATACTTTTTTACCTAAAACACTATAATAATCGCCGGCTGGAATTGAGCCCTGCAGCCATGGCCTCTTTGTTGTAAGATTTTCTTCAGTCAAGATCGAACCGGCAGGAAGAAGCTTTTTCGTGATACAGGAACGCATGGCTGTCTTCATCTTCTCTTCGCTCGCACTGAAATCTTCCAGCCTCGTGTCGCACATCTGTTCTGCAGTTCTTATATTTTTCACCATCTGTTCTAATTCATGAGGTTCCACAGCGAACGGATGATCGGGGCCCGGGAGGCGTCTAGATAACGTAAAGTGTTTCTCAATAACCACAGCCCCCTTAGCCACCGCCAAAGGAGGCGCCAGTATTCCACGCGTATGATCCGAGAGTCCAATCTTTATATCTGGGAACGTGCTTATAAGTCTGTCGATCTGATTCAGAGCAGCATCAGCAAAAGGAGTCGGATATGCATTGTTGCCGTGCAAAATCGTTATATCCAGTTCCTCGTTAACCTCTTTGACCCAGCTTATAATATTTTCTACCGCTCGTATACTACTTCCTATCCCCGCCGTAATGATCAGCGGGAGGCCGGCTGTTGCAACTGTTCTAACAAATCGTGGGTCAGTAGACTCAAAACCAGCAATCTTCAGTCGCCGAACGCCAAGTTCGCATAATTCCTCAACAGCCTGTTCATCAAAAGGTGTAGACATAAACTCAATGTTCTTTTTATCGCAGTACTGCTTTAAATCCTTTTGCCACTCTCTAGGGAGTTCGATGTTTTTTATAAGCTTGTTTATGTCTTCGTATCCCGCAAAATTAGGTGTATTCTTGGAATACAGAGTATTTGAAGAATATGTCTGGAACTTAACGGCGTCGGCCGACGCTGTCGCGGCAGCGTCAATTAAAGCTATGGCTTGTTCATAGTTTCGATTGTGGTTTGCGCCGGCTTCAGCTATAACGAACACACCCATCTTTTAATCTTCCCCCGCAGCCAACTCATAAGGCTTGTATTCAAATACTTTATTTAAAATGGTATACTCATCTTCAACAACATTGAAGAACTTCATTCCGTGAGAAGCTTCCCATGTGAGCCATTTCCTCATCATGTCCAAGGGTATATGCTCAGCATTTCCATCTTGCGACTCATCGTTCCACGGATGGCGGGCGCCGGACTCTATATTATCAAATTTCAAAAACTGCTGCGTAGCTCCATTAACCTCATAAAAACGGGAGCCGATGCAATCAAAACCTAAGATAAAGACGTTCTTCGCTCCAAGAAAATTGGCCACCGGGAACATGTAACTTGAAAGCTTATTTTCAAGCCCCCACTTAAATCGACTACCAATAACAGACTCGGAATCAAACTCACAACTACCAATTATGACATTATCCGAAATAAATCTCTGGGTTGGGGCCGAGCTTGTCCACTTTTTACTCATAATGGCTGGGTCACAGCTTGAGTTTTTGTAAAGATACTTTGTACTGACTGCTTTAAACTTTGTGACTTGTATTCCTCGCTCCTGTATCTCTTTTAAAAGTCGTTTATATGTCGACCAGCCCGCTGGTATTCTTCCCAAAGGAGTGGTACCACAATGCTCTCTAAAAGTTGCGTAGGTGCCGCACAAGAAATCGGGCAACACAATCTTCAAGCCTCTGAACTTGTCAAACTCCTCTTCGGTCAGTTCCGTGAGATACTTCATGCCCACCATGGACGCCCACGGATCGGCCCATGTCCAGTATTCCGGTACTATTCCAAAGCTGATATACGCATAAGGAAAGACCTTATGCAGAGCGACAGTCGCTTTTCCTTCTAACTTAGATATATCGTATTTTAACAGCGACTCACTCGAACCTAACAACCACAAATTCATCTTTAATACCCGCCTTCTTCTTCTCTCAAGTGATGTAGCAGTAAGCCCAGCATATGCTCTGTCTTGCTTTCATCCATATTTTGGTGGATTGGTATATTTAAAAAATGGTCATAATGTTTCTCTGTGTTCTCAAGCTTCGGATTTATGGATTCCGGCTGCCGGCAGTACCGCGATGTCATATGAAGAAAAGGATAATGATACGAAGTTTCCAAGCCAGAATCCCTCAACACGGTGCGGAGATCTGATGAGTGCACCAGATCTAGCTTGAGTGTTGCAAGGTAGTACGAAGAAAATTGATCATGTTCCGTAAACTTTTGATCCGGTAAAGACTCTCTAACCAAATTGAAATTCCTTTTTCTCTTTATGATGTTCTCATGTACAACTTCGAACTGCGATAATCCAATGGCTGCGTTCAAGTTGTTCATGTAAAAATTAAACCCATCCTCAGCGATATCATATGTGTGGGCGCTTTTGTTGACCCTACCAAAGTTCCTATACTTCTGGAGGAAGTTGGCGGCGGCCGAATTGTTGGTTGAAACCATCCCGCCATTGGCCATACACATGGGCTTTACAGGGTGAAAAGAAAAAAATATAAAATCAGATTCAATTGTCGGAGTTACACAGTGCGCCGAGTCTACCACCACAGTCTCATCTCCGACAAGTTTGTTTATTTTCGGGATGGTACTCACGCCGCCGTACAACACAGGCATAACAATCTTCTTTTTTCCGTTGTCCTTTCTCTTCTCCAAATAGTCATCTACATCAAATAGAAAGTTGTCATCAACATCGACGAAAACGATGGAGTGGCCATTCTTTTTGGCAGCCCAATAGGGTGATACAAACGCCAAAGATGGAGTGTATACCTCACACTCTCCGTATATTTTGTGCAAATAGTGGAAGATAGAATAGGCTGCGGAACTTGCCGAGTTCATCCCCAAATTAAAGGCCTTGCGCGAAAGAAATGCAAACTTTTCCTCAAATAGGGGTACATTTGGACCAAAACCAAGCGTACCAGATTCTAAGCAGTCCTTTACCTTTTCAATCGTCGACACAGGAAAAGAACTAGAGAAACACTCAGTCAGCATCGCTTAAGCCCTTGCTAATAAGGTCTTTTAAGGTTTGAGTATCCTCACATAAGTGAAGTGACGAATTAAATTCTTTGCCCATGTATTTTTCTGTATATGTGTGCGTCTTATTTGTATATTGCGGCAACACCACTAACAAACCGTCAGCAATCTCGTATGTGAATTCCAACTCAGTCTTAGCTAACATATCCTCGTGAATCTTCTCGCCCGGGCGCATGCCAATGATGCGCGTGTCGATATGAGCTTTAGGATATGGATATCCACCAACAATTTCCCCAATAGTGCTTATAATTGTTCCCATGGAGTACGAATTGATCTTCGGTATAAACACTTCTCCCCCCTGCGCATGTTTCAAAGAACTCAATACCGTATCAACAGCATCCCCTAGGGTAAACAGGAACCTACTACACTCCATAGAAGTGACTGTGACCTTCTCTTCGCTCTTGACCTGCTGCAGCCACAGCGGGATAAAGGAGCCGCGGGAAGCTATCACATTACCATACCTTACGGAGGCAAAAATGGTAGACTTCGAGTTATAATCAAAATTAGTGAATATTCGCTCTGCTATAAATTTCGAAGAACCATATACATTGACCGGCTGGCAGGCCTTATCCGTAGAGACTAGAATACACTTCTCCACTCCACTTTTAAGGCTAGCAATCGCAACATTCTCACTACCATTAACGTTAGTCTTGACACATTCATCTGGATAAAATTCCATGTCGTCAATGCGCTTAAGGGCCGCGGCGTGAATCACATAATGTGGCTGATGGATCTTAAAAGTTGTGTCCAACTTCTTAAAATCTCTTATATCCCCAATTACGCATGTGACCCGCGGGTTTTTACGAAAAAAGGAGAGCGCTTGTTTGCCCTCGTCCCTACTATATACGATGATCTCCCAATCAGTAGTGTCAAGCAGCCTCCTTACCAAGGCCTTGCCTAGGGAGCCGGTTCCTCCTGTGATTAAAATCTTCTTACTAGAGGTATTCGACATATTCTGTTGTTCTTCCTTCACGCAACGTTAGCATGCTGTAGTAGTTCATCTAATTCAAGCCGCAGTATATGATCCGGAGCCTCGTTCTCCTTTGAAATAATCTTCATTTCAGCTCCGGAATCTTTCAGCCAACTATACCAGTCCCCAATGACACTGTTTGTCAATTCAGCTTCATGTGGCAAATTCTCAACTGCTACCTTATTATCGTCAACAGCGTTGAAGTGTATATGCTTACTGCGGTCGTCTCCATTGATATCATAAAAGTGATGTTTATTATCTTCACGGAGTTTGTTGTCCCACCCAATTGTTATAACCTCAGATATACCCAAGTGCTCGATCAGATAAAATATCATCTCATACATAATACCCGGTCCATAAGGTCTTGTCAAGGGTTTTTTATCGAAAGTCCACTCTGAGAAGTTTTTCTGGGCTGACAACGAGTTCCCAAAGCCGCGTTCAACAATGGGAAAGCTTATGTCGCAATGTCCCAACTTTCTCCCCAAGCTCGAAGCTTCTAAGATGATCGGTTCAGACATTCCGTAATCATACTTTTTAAAATTTGCACAATTGTACACATGAAAATCTGTCAATTCACTGAACATGTCGTATGCTTGTTTAACACAGATGACAAGATCATCGGCAAACAATTTTTTCAAACTGCGAATGTCATGATCTAACAATGACGGACCGCAGGAAACGACGTAACACCTCTCCCCTTTGAAGGCATCTTTGATGACCTTAAGTTTGTCCTCTTGGTACTCTAGTGAGGACATTATGCGTTTGTACGTTTTAGCTCTATCTTTTGAAGATTGCTTCTTGATGTCCTTAAGTACCGCCTCAGAAATTTCCACGGATTTTAAGCCTCCACCAGAGACGGATGTAACCGATTCTACAAATTTCTCATACTGCTTTTCATCGCTGTGGGTTTTATTAATATGTTTGGATAACTTCTTCGCCATCGATTCAAATTGAGCATACTTCTTGTATACTTCTCTCATTTTCTTCTTACAACTCCCCTCTTTCGGGAAACACCACATTCCCTCCTTTTCAAGCACACCGGGCCAGACGGCGGCTGGTTGCACCGGGGCTATCTCGTAATCAACTTTCGCGAAATGAGGGCGTAATTTAGCCTTTTTGGACTTCTTACTCTTGGACGGGGCATATAAGAAGTCGCACTGCCCTCCCCAATCTGGAGACAGAACGGGCAGACCATTTGAGACCGCCTCGAACAGTGGCAAACCGAACCCCTCTCCGTGAGCAAAATTGATGAGTGCCTTAATCTGAGGGTGTCTATATATTTGTGTCATTTGCTTCTCAGTGAGTTCACCATGCAAAAGACTAACACCGCACTTCACCTCCTTTTGCTTGTTCTCATCACCAATTATGTTGGCCACTAGGTTTGAAACACGAGCCCTACACCTCCATTTATCAAGAGTACTGTTGTTGATTTCAGACAGCTTCAACACCAAACCAACGTCTTCGTTATCCCTAAATTCCTCTATAAACCACTTTACTGTATTTTCTATATTCTTTCTTGGGCCCCACTGGGCGACACAAAGAAAATTAAAATCCTTCTTAAAAGTCGGTACCGACGATTCATCTTCTTCGCCCGTATCTTGATTCCTAACACAAAAGTTAACCACTTCAACTGGAGTGGTGCAGCGGTAGACGTCCTCCACCACCTCCTTCGTTTGATTATCTACTTTCTGGAAAGTTGTATTGACAAATCCAAATTTAGCATGATTAGAAACCACAATGATTTTGTCCATCATGTTGGTTTTCTCAACCCACTGCGGAGATATCTTGTCCGACTCGATCCCTGCAGTATACCCTATGTTGACCGGGGCGATCTTCTCCCACTCATTTGGTATAGTCACCTGTATCGAGACATCATATTTGCCGCCAGCTTGTTGATGATGTATAGTCTTTTTAATTAGCGTGTCTATTAGTATCCTCTCGGGGTTCTCATGTGCCAACCAGCCTGTTTTCCCCCAGTTTATTGGTACCAAGTATATGTCAAATAGCTCTTCCTGACTTTGGAGGGATCTTAGCGCAAAGCGACACTGCTCTCCATATCCACTCAAAGACAAGACAGGACCCCGTATTAAAACTTTAATTTTCCTACTTAGTTTCACAGTATTTCTCCCAATTCCCAGTTACTATAGTTTTTTCTATTTTCCCACGAACCATATTTATCATTGATCTCCGTCATAATTCGATCCCAACCCTCAACATAACCTTCGAAGCTGTAAGACTTTTTAACATACTCAGATCCTTTAAGGCCCATCTGCTCCCTTTCATCTGAAGCCATGTTATACATCTTCTTTAAGGCTTCTATAAAATCTTCCTTGGAGACGCGATCTTCATATATGTAAGGCACGTCCAACGAACCGATCACGGCTTTTGATGCCGGCTCAAGACCCACTCCGAAGTACTCTTCTCCATCAGTCACTTGCTGTTGCAGACCTCCGGTCATGGTAACGATTATCGGAGTACCACACGCCAAGGACTCCAAGGTCGATAAACCGAAACCCTCAGCATCAGAGATATTAATAGTACAGTCAGCAACGTTATATATCATAGCCAGCACACGAGAATCAATCTTTTCAGTTGAGAAAATTACCTGACCTTCCGTCAGCCCCAGTTCATGAACAATTGCTTCTAGATCTTGCCCATTGGGGTCCCTAACATCCGTGTGCATCAGCAACATCGCTTTGTCATGGCCGACCTCATCCAGAAATTCCTTAAACCACCAGATAAGGGTGCCGCTTTGTTTTCTTCTAGCATTGCGATTATTCCAAAAGAAAATCACTTTTTCGTCAATACTACCCCCCAAAGATTGTTTTTTGAACTGTAAAACATCCTCATCGGGAATTTTTTTAAAATATTCAGTGTTGACCGCATGTGGATGATATATACAATCTACCGAAGGAGCGACTGTCCTAACGATATCGTCAGTTACCTTGGAAATAGTCACCACAACGTCATTAGATTCATAAAATGGCCTATTGAATTTTGGATGAGG
>CEPZ01012975.1_pt1 | contig 10411 bp, 9 predicted proteins | sample 530461 | NCBI WGS metagenome assembly CEPZ01 (sample SAMEA2620106, study PRJEB7988) | marine metagenome | isolation source: saline water (ENVO:00002010), including | reverse complement strand
TCGGGAATATTAGTGAATCAACACTTATTGGTTTAAAGTTCGATTATCGACTGACTCAATTAGTCTATATCACCGGGAAATTGACTTATGATGCAAATGAAGAAGTGTCTTCTGGAAGAATTGGTCTTTTAATGAATTATTAATTGAATATGAACAAACTTAATGAGTTAATTAAATTGGATAAAATGAAATCAGATAATAAAGTCTGCGTTGTCGGTGCAGGGAACTGGGGCAAAAATCACATTCGCACATTGAATGAACTTGGAGTTTTAGGCGGTATAGTTGATGCAAATAATGAACGTCTAAACCAATATTCGGATCAATATCCTGATGTAAGTGTTTTTACCAATTTAACGGATGCTCTTTCTGATAATTCATTTTTGGGTTTCACAGTAGCAACTCCGGCAGAAACTCATTTTAATATCGGAAAAATTATTATTGAAGCAAAAAAACATCTATTGATTGAAAAGCCCTTCACGTTAAATATTGATGATGCAGAACAATTAGTAAAACAAGCAGAAGCAAATAATATAAACCTCATGGTGGGCCATGTTCTACTTTTTCACCCGGCCATTATTAAAATAAAAGAATTAATCGACGAAAACAAAATTGGGAAGCTTCAATATGTATATAGCAACCGTTTAAATCTGGGTCAAATCAGAACTGAAGAAAATGTATTCTGGAGTTTGGCTCCCCACGATATTTCCATTTTTCAATATTTCATTGAAGATTTTCCAATTCAAATAAAAGCAAGTGGCAGTACATTTCTACAAAAAGGAATTCATGATTCCACGTTAACCATATTGGAATATTCGAATAATATAAACGGTCATATTTTTGTTAGCTGGCTACACCCATTCAAAGAACACAGATTGGTGGTCGTTGGTTCTGAAGGAATGCTATCATTTGAGGATTCAGCAATAGAAAAACCACTAAAATATTATAATAAAAAATTTGAACTAAATGGAAAAATACCTGAAAAAATGGATGGTGAGGTAGAATTTATTGATTATAACCATAAAATGCCTCTGACCGAAGAGTTACGTTATTTCGTGGATCATTTAGACGGAACTAAACCCATAAAAGCAAATGGTGAACATGCGTTGGAAGTAATGAAAATACTAGTAAAAGTAAGTGAACAGTTGGAGAAATAATGAATAATGAAAATAAATATTTTGTACATGATTCTTCTTATGTCGATGATGGAGTTGAAATTGGAAAAGATACCAAAATTTGGCATTTCTCCCATGTACAAACCGGTTCAAAAATCGGAAAAAATTGTTCAATCGGGCAAAATGTAAATATTGGGAATAATGTTAAAATAGGAAATCATGTAAAGATACAAAATAACGTTTCCGTTTATGAAGGAGTGGAGTTAGAAGATTATGTTTTTTGTGGCCCATCCATGGTTTTTACAAATATAAAACTACCCCGATCAGAATTCCCTCAGCGAGGGAGTGAAAATTACCAAAAGACCCTTGTAAAAAAATCTGCAAGCATCGGCGCTAATGCAACTATCGTTTGTGGAGTAACTATCGGCGAATATGCCATGATTGGTTCAGGAGCAGTTGTAACCAAAGATGTGCCGGCTTATTCTTTGGTTGTTGGAAATCCCGGGAAAATCGTAGGTAAAGTGGATAAAGAGGGAAATCGATTAACTGAGTAAAATGCCTGTAATTTTTCCTGCAGCATTTCCCTCTCCATAATGGGAAATCCACTGTTTAGGTACAGGCGGTGACTTTATTAAATCTGGCAATTCATTATATTTTTCATTTACCAATGTATTCCAGCCATCCTCAACTGTTTCAATCCATTCCGTTTCTGGGCGAAGAGTTAAACACGGAACCTTTTGTAAATACGCTTCTTTTTGTATCCCACCTGAATCTGTAAGAATAATTTGGGCATATTTTTCCAAAATTAACATATCCAAATAACCCACTGGATTGATGGGTTGAATTGTTTTGTGAGACTCGAAATCGAATTCAGAAAGTGATTTTCTTGTTCTAGGATGTATTGGAAAAATCAACGGAATTGGCGATTGATTTAATGCATCAATTAATTTGAACATTTTTTCTCTATCATCAGCATTAGCAGGACGATGAATCGTCATTAAACCATAATTTTTAGAAGTTAAATTTAATGTTTTCATTATGGTCGTTTCTGTTTCAGCAATTTTTGTAAAATGAAAAAGAGAGTCCACCATAACATCTCCCGTCAAAAAGACACCATCAGTAATTCCTTCTTTCTTTAAATTTTCAACAGCAACATTTGTAGGACAAAATAAATAATATGAAACTATATCTGTTAAAATTCGATTGATTTCTTCAGGCATAGAGCGATTATAAGAACGCAGTCCTGCTTCTACATGAGCAATGGGTAAATTTAATTTAGATGCAGCTAAAGCCCCGGCAAGCGTTGCATTCGTATCTCCATAGACTAACACTAAATCAGGTTTTTCTTTCATTAAAACTTTTTCGATTCCCTCCAAACTTTTCGCTGTTTGCTCTCCATGTGAACCAGAACCAATACCCAAATTATAATTTGGTTTAGAAATACCCATTTCATCAAAAAATACGTTGGACATATTTTCGTCATAGTGTTGGCCTGTATGTAACAAGATTTCTTTTACACCTTTATTTTTCAAGGCTCTTGAAACCATACTTGATTTTATAAATTGAGGACGAGCTCCAATGACTGTAAAAATTAACATAAAATTTTCTCCACATTTTTTAAGGCTTTTACAATTAATTTTTCTTTCATAAAATTTTTGCGGATATAATCAGATCCATTTATACCGTGTTTTTTTCTCAATTGTTTATCATTAAAATAAGTCAATACTCCATCAGCTAGTTTTTGTTCATTTTCAGGTTCAATACACATTCCTGAATTTGATTTTTTCATTAAATCTTCTACCTCCCCTTTCACTGAAATTAGAACCGGTTTTCCACACACCATATATTCCAACAATTTTGATGGAATCGCATTCATGAATAAAGGATTATTTTTTAATGGGACTAAACAGACAGAAGATGACTTGATAAATGAAATCAGCTTTTTTCTGGATACTGGTTCTACAAATTCAACATTTGACATCCCAAATTTTAGTTTCATTTCTACTAATAAATTCCGTTCAACGCCATCCCCAACAATCTGAAATTTAATTGGATAATTTTTTAAAATTTGTGCCGCTTCAAGTATAGTTCCAAGTCCTTGAGCTAATCCTATATTGCCACTATATAAAACAATAAATTGTTTATTTTCATCAACATTTACATTATCTACTTCATTCAGAAAATCTTGACTTACACCATTCATTAAACTTTCAATAATTTTATGTTTTGTATACGGAAATTGCTCTACCAAATAATTGGAAAAACCGGGTACTGCCAAAAAGAAACCATTAGAGTGTGAATAGATTTTTGTTTCGAACCATTTAGCAATGGATATAATTAGTGTAGAATTTATTTCACCCAAGGCTTTTGCCGATTCAGGCCAAAGGTCTCGAATGTCAAATATCATTGGAATTCGTTTTAGTTTACTGATAACCATACCCGAAATACCAACAAACAGTGGCGGGGAAGAAGCGATGATTAAATCAAATGAACCTAATTTTAAACCTCCATATATGGCTGAAAACATAAAAGAGATGTAAAACCCAATACGCTGAATGGTGGTTTGTCGAGCATTCGCCCAAACGGCTGTTCGAATAATAGTAAAATTATTTTTTGAATCTTTCTCGTTTACAAAATACTTATTTTTATATTCATCAGGAATAACTCCTGTAGGATAATTTGGGATTTCTGAAAGAACTGTGACTTCATGTCCTAGGTTTGATAATATTTGTGCATAATCATTCCATCGCATGGCAGCTGCACCCATCTCTGGTGGATGATATTGAGAGATGATTAAAATTTTCATTTTAGAATAAATATTATTTTAAATTTTATTATAACTATTCTCTATAATTGACGAATAGAAATTTAACAAGACCTGTTTTTCATTTGTCCATGTGAAACATTTATTAAATAATTCAATTGAAGTTTGAGCTTTATTTTCAATTTCAGTTGCATCTGAAAATAATGTTAGTATTGCATCAGCTATTTTTTGTGGGTTTGTTGGATCGCATGTAATACCACATTTATTGTCATTAATTAATTTCTTCCAAAGAGGAAAATTTGACCCAATAATAGGTAATCCCAACATCATATATTCGAAAATTTTATTTGGCATTGACTCAATATGATTTGGTAAAGGTAAATAACAAATAATTCCGGCAGAATATTGGGATGCTTTTTGGTGCATTACATTTATGGGTAAAACATCATGAAAATGAAAATAATCATGCTTAAAATCAGACATAATTTTTTTCTTATAATCCATATCTGTAAATTGCCCGTAAGTATGAATCTCTATGGGTAATTTGTCTCGGGAAATAACAACAGCCTTCAACATTTCTTCTATTCCACGAATAGGAGTTAATCCACCAATATATACTAAACTATTCGGAATAATATTTTTCCGTTTTAAACTTTTATTTTTATTTTCAGGATAATTATGCACAATGATAGATTCCTCTTTTGGAAATAATGTTTGAATATGATCCGTAGCCGTTATAATACCATCAAACACTTTAGAAGCAAATTTTTCAGTAAATCTATAAACCGCACTATAAATTTTTCTTAACCATTTTGGAATCCATTCTCTCTCTAAAAGCACTAACGAAAAATCTTCATGCACATCAAATATCACAACTTGTTTAGATATCCATTTTAGGACTAGTCCATATAATAAAAAATCGGGATCATGAAAGTGATAGATATCTGCTTTTAGTTTTAATGCAGTTCTTACAATTCGAATATTGCTTATTAATCTTTTATATTTGTTCTTTATTAAAGGGAAAGAAATAATGCGAATTCCTTTTTCTATTCCATTGAAACTACCCGGTACTAAAAATGTAATTCTATAACCAGCATTATTTAATGTAATTGCTTGGCGATGAAATATTCGTCCATCAAATCGGTCATGTGTCGTTGTTATTATACAGACATGCAATTGTCTTTTTTCTACTTTATTAAAATGGAACATTTTTGATTTTCTTTTGAAGTTGTCTATAAAAGTATAAGAGTAAAGGAATAAAAATCATCCCTTTTGTTATTGCAATGACGGTAATTGATGATGATACAAAACTAAAAGTAAAATGAGAAATAAATGCAGTGGTAAATGTTACATAAATCAAATCCATTTTGTAATGACTTGTTGCTAGAATTTGTTTATAGATATAATGAATCAAAATGCCTAAAATGAGTGTTACAGTCATAACTCCAAATAAACCAAAATCAGCCCAAAAATTTCCGATATAAACAGCATTTGCTGAACCAGTTGTAAACCGATCCTTCCACCACACTTGAGCAACATAATTTGCTGTATTAAAATTCCCATCTGAATGTATCCATGAAAACAGTTGAGTACTCCTTCCAAGTAAAAAGGGATGTTTGTCGGGGAAAATTTTAAAATATTCAAATAAGACTTCCGCCGGAACGACAAATAATCTATATGCAATAGCGTATAATAATTTTTCAGGTGTCCTCAAATGCGGCAAAGATGCAATATAATTAATCATGACGGGAATGGAAAAAATGCTTATTAAACTTGCAATGATCATTCGAAAAGAAAAATGCCTCTTTCTTAGCAAATACATCGCCATAAGTGAAAAGAAAATTGCTGCAATTGGGAGCTTTGCAACAGTAATTGAATTATTAAAAATACCTACAGAAAAATAGATCAAAAATAATAAAAAATATTTCCGTTTTTTATCAATTATGTAAAGAAATAAACTTGTTACAATTCCTAAAGGTATGAGTAAATCTCTGCTCCATGAATAAAAATATTTTTCAATTCTAGGTACATTTAGCAACTTCATAGATTCTTCGCGCAGCATAAATAAAATTTTATAAACTTTTGGATCTCTTATTATTTCAAAAACAGGAATAGTATCAACTCGAATCAAATACAAACATAGTATTAAAATTATTATACTTAACATAATGATCAATATTTCATAAATAAGTTTATGATCCATTTCTAAAGTCCATTCCATATTATACATTTTTTCTACTTGAGTATTCTGAATTGGAAAAATCTTATTTCCGTAATACAACCCTACAGGAAATAGCAGATAAAATGATAAAATACTTAAATAATAGTTTAGAGCTTGTGGATGATTAACTGTAGAAATAATATATATACTTGGGATTGATATGAATACAGTATATGAAACAAAAATCAAGGAAGGTGTTGCTAATAACCAAATCCCTCGAATGCCGGAATATGGTTGGTTTTGACTAATAAATAATTCATAAATAATTATACTTGTTAGTAGTAATAGACTATACATAAAAACTTCATTATCTAACAAAAATGAAATCAATAATAACCCCAATGGATATAGTAGGATTATAGCTTTATCAATTTTTATCATTCTTTTATTATGTCACTATACATAATCCAACTGGCTTTTGTTTGATAATAATAATAGAATAAAGAACTCATCATTATAAGCGATACAATAAATTTTATCATCAGCTTATATACAAATGAAGTATTTATAGATAGTGTAAAAAATGTTAAAATAAATATAATAACTAAAAATATTAAAGATGTTAGATTGCTTTTTGTAAATATAGAAATATTGATGATTCTTTTTATCGTATACAGACTAATTCCAAACAATATAAACAGTCCTATTGAAAAGGAAAGTGCAATACTAATTGGATTATTAATAAATATTTTTAGGATGAAAGTTAGAACTATTAATGAAATTAATGAGAATAGCGTTATAATATTCGAATAAGGATAAAATGATAAGCCATCGATTATTCCGCGTATCATTATGTAACCAATAAATGGACCGACAAATGGACTCATTAATTGTAAATATATTATGGTGTTAACATAATTTTGTCCAAACCACATGATAATTATTTCCTGAGAAAATAAATAGATTAATGGACCAATAAAAAATACAACTTGAAAAATAAATTTTATTATTATATTTATTCTTTCTAGGACTTGATCGTTAGTACCTATATCATGCAAATGAGAAAATGAAGGAAGAAATAATAAATTAAATGGAACGCCAATCATAGCAGCAGTATTTGCAACTGTGATAATAATCCCAATATGTGTGGCATCAATTAATGAAAACCATTTTGATGTTAAATAAATTGGTAGAAAAAACAAAAGTCCATAAAAAATCCCGCTGGGAATTCTAAAAAGACTATATTCAAAAATTTGCTTTAAATTTTGTTTTTTGACTATCTTATTTGTCTTTTTATTCGGATCTTTATACAAAACTATTATATTATAAATAATAATTAACCATGCTCCATAATAAAAATATTCGGTTAATAATTCTGTTCCTATTTTTAGATAAATAATCAATAGGAGTACTACAATAGATGATGTGCGATAGAGAATATTTGATAAATTCATCAAGTTATATTGTCGACTTCCCCTCAAGTAACCAACAGTGAGTACTTGTAATCCTGATGCAAATACAAAAAAGAAGATTGGGTTAATAATGTATTCATATTCATTATTATTATAAATAGTTTGACTTATACTCGCATTGTCAAAAATTAAAATAAAAATAAAAAGCCCAATCCCAATAAAAATATATGTAAAAAAAATCTTATTAAAATATAATCGACTAAAATCACGTTTGCTCCCGAACCAAGATAAACCCATGGCAAGGTTTAAAGTAATCAAAGGGATAAATAATAAAACTAATCTCCTGGAAAGTAAATAAATACCTAGATTTTCGCTTGTCAGGTATAATGCCATTATCTTTACAATTAAAATACCTAATAGCACTGCCAAAAATTGAGATATATAAGTAAAAAGTGTATTTTTAATAAACGGTTTGGAAATAAACATTATAATTACTCTAAATACTTATAGATTGATTAATGGATATTTAAATATATCAGTAAGGTATCTTAAATTTAAAAATTGGATTGTACGATCGATATTCCAGTCATTCTGCTGAATGTTTGTATCAATTTTATTTTCCATTACTGGAAATGGCTATTATTTAATGGTATTAGACAACAGTTGCCAACGCGCTCGGAAATATACGTAGTATAATGAAAATATAGTTGAAAGAACAAAACCTATAATAACGATCCTTGATCGTACAGGTTTATATTTTAATTGAGGTAATACAGCATAATCCAGAACTTGTACTGTAGGCGTATCTTTGGCCTCCTGTATCTTTGCTTCCTCATATTGTTGGGTTAAAAATGTATATAATATATTCTGCACTTCCACGTCTCTTATCAAACGTCCTAACTCTAAAATTAAATTTGGAACGTCGGACAATTCCTTTTCCAATTCCGATATTTCTGATTTTAAGATTTGAACTTCAGGGTGGCTTTCAGTAAGTGTTTTTTCAAGCATCCCAAGTCTTACTTTTTGGATAGTAATTCTAGATAGTATTTCAGCAGACACTTGAATGGATGCATTGGATTCTTTTGGTATTGCAACTGTTTTATTTATTTCTTGATACGTTTTTAGTTTTTCTTCAGCAATAGCAAGATCGATTATATTCTGATTATAGCGATTTTCAATAAAGATTCGATGCTGCATTGCTTTTTCTGATTTCAGCCTTTTATTGACTATATCAAGTTTTACCACAAAATAGTTAGTTATATCTCTCGACAATGTTTTGCATATTTCTTCATCTTCATCGGAATGGAACCAATCAGTCTTAATATATGTTTCGACTCTAATTGTTCCCTCTTCATCAATCTCAAAATTAGTATCATCTTCTAAAGATTCCTGAGCTTTTTCATTATTTTCCACATCGTAAAATTCTACGAGGTTGAATTTTTCAATAACACTCTGCATAATAGTATGGCTTTTAAGAATCGCCAAAAACGTGTTTGCATCTGATGATGAAGTTGGACTTAATAAACTTTCAATTGCTAACATTCCTGACCCGCTACCAAAGACTCCTCGTTCTGATGAGGTAGTTGGTGGCATAATAATTGATGCAGAACGGTATGTTTTTGGTAACATAAATGCAAGAACAACTGATAGTATACTCACAATAAATACATTTCGAATTATTTCTAATTTAGATGACCATAAAATCTTGCCTATTCTAAATAAATCGATATCATCAAAATCAGTGTTTATTGACAATTCTGACTCTTCACTTCCTGGTAGGACACCATATTTTTTTAAATCACCTATACGATTACGAAGTGTTTTTTCAGTAAATCCTTCTTGTTCAGCAATTTCTTTCCTTTTTTCCGGATTATGGATTATCTCAGGATTCTTTTTAACCAAATCCAGTATTTTTTGTTCGTGGGGAGTTAGTTTTATCATTATCCACCTATAGCCGCTTTATATGTTAACCAAAGAGTAGCAATCGCAGTTGCTGTCTGCAGTATACTAATATTTCCAAACATTCGACTGCGCAGGCTTTCAGGTACTACAATAACATCTCCCGGTTCAACATATTCATCAAAAGCATTGTTCAATTCACTTCCGTCCGCTCGATAAATTATTGTATTACTGTTACTACCAATATTTAATGCTCCGCCTACCATTGCTATATAATCACTGGCTCTATAGCCGGGTACATAAGAAAACCCTCGAGGTCTTCTTACAAAACCATGTACAATAATTTGATGAGTTTTATACTCAGTAAAGTTCTCTTTTTCCTTTTGCATTATTTCAACAAAAGGTATAATTATTTTATCCCCTTCCATTAGTGTTGGATTTTGTGTTAAATCACCATTAATTAAAAATTCTTTCAAAGTCAGTTTTTGCTTAATTCCATTTCTTTCCAAAAATGCTACGTCACTGCTACCGTATTTTTGAACACCTTTTGTTGCCTTAATTGCATCTTTGACTCTACTAATAGGTGTCATTTCAACGTAACCGGGATATTCTACGGCTCCTATTACTTGAACTTTAAATGAACGAATCGATGATAACCTGACTGTTGTTTGAATTTTTTTATATGATTTTTTTAAAGCTTCAGATTTTATTTCTTTTTTTATTTGCTGATATGTTTTTCCTTTTGTAGAAAATTGACCAATTGATGGTAGAGATAACTCTCCGGCAGGGCTTATATATTCATAATATTCAACTGTTTCTGCATTAAATAAATCATATTCCTGTCCAGGAAGCAGTTTATTTTCTAATGATGTTACTACAATATGCAATTGATCTCCCGGACCTAAATAATACACGTTCGGGTCAATTTCACTTTCCAATGGAATTGGAGGGTTGGATAAATCCTGATAAACCGGTTGATAACTACCGGCACCTTTCGTCAATGATTCAAATTCATCTGTTTGAGCAGATAACAAACATAATAAAATAATAGGTGAAATAAATT
>CEPZ01209568.1_pt1 | contig 10418 bp, 14 predicted proteins | sample 530461 | NCBI WGS metagenome assembly CEPZ01 (sample SAMEA2620106, study PRJEB7988) | marine metagenome | isolation source: saline water (ENVO:00002010), including | reverse complement strand
ATAAACAAACTATAAATTGTGCTTATCTAAGTGGGTAACAAGCCCATATCTTAATTTCCCCGCAAACTATTTTTTATTCTAAGGAGACTTAAATGTCAGATGCATTCGTAGATGCTGTTCGCAACAATTTGGATCGTGATAGCCTGAGTACCCAAATCATTGAAGCTACTGCAAATGGAAATGATACCATTTCTGTATCGGTTGATATTCCTGTGGCTGAAGCAGCGGCATTGCTTGTAACAAAGCCCACAGCTAAAAAGAAAAAGCGTGGTGGGGCAGGAAGGCCGCCCGCTATTATTACCGCTGTTAAAGAGGCAAAGGGAATAACTACTGAAGAAGCAAAGATTTTTGTCAGGAATAATTCAGAAGCCGCAGAAAAGATTCTGCAAGAAAAGAAGGACAAGAGGAATGCCGAAAAGAATAAGGTGGGGAGCATGCTCTCCCGGGTCTCCTCGGAAGCCCCAGTCGTTACTGAGCCCAGTGCTCCTGATAAGGCTGCTGAAACAGACGATGAGAAGGCAATGGATGCTCTCGCTAATGCGTAGTATGATTTGAAAGTGTTGTACAGGGGAAGGGGAGAGGGATCTGATGCTTTTGTGTAGAAGTATTCAGATCCCTCATTTTTATCTAAAGAAAGAGAACAAATGGCTAAAGAAAAGGAAGCGACCCTTGTAATTGAATTGGATGAAACAACTCGAATCAGGAAAGATGATCATCAAATGATCGTAGAGCGGCGAAGAAAAAATGGTAAAACCGGAGAATTCTATTGGACTCCAAGAGCATATTTTGGAAGTCTTGATCAACTATTTAATTGGATTCTAGAACAAAGAATTTTATCTAAACATCATAAAAACATAAAGACATTAGCCAAATTTATGATTGATACCAAAAAAGAAATCTTTAATTATTTTGAAAAACATTCTTTAAAGCTAGCTTGAAGAATTGCCAACATGAATGATATTGTATTTAAAGATAGTGATCACAATCTTGAGAAACAAACCGTTCATGGATTAATTAGATGGCCTAATAGATACCCACAACTTTCTGAACAGCTAACTCCCGACCTTTTTGATTCCAGTAATTGTAGAAAAATTGTAGGGTGTATACATAGAATATTGCAATCCGCCCCATCTCTACAAATCACTGGGAATATAGTAGCTGAAGAAATCAAGCAAAAGTATCCAGATCAATCTTTAATACTTATAGATGTTCTTAAATCTTGCGGTAAAAATCACAGGATTGATAATGAAGCAGAGCTTTTTTACGGAATTGAAAGACTTAAGAAATTAAGAACAGCCAGAACATTAACAGAGGCGTGTTACAAAATATCAAAAGGGCTGGCAGATAATTTTGATGTAGAAAGCGCATTACATACTCTTAACGAATATCACACCAAAGCAAATGTTCAGAATGCCGAAGTAACCAGAAAAGAACATCGAAAAAGCATAAAAGATTTGCTATTAGATGTTAAAAATAGAAGAGATAATCCTGAGCAATTTAGAGGGATTAAAGGCATAGTAGATTGGGATGAAATTCAGGCCGGTGAATTGAATTGCATAGCATTGTTAAGAAAGAGCGGCAAGAGTAGTGCCTTGTCTCAAATGGCCTGTGAAAATGCCTTAGCGGGACACAACGTAATCTATGTAACTATTGAATCACCAGAAAGACTCATGCAACTAAGATTCATGAGTCACATTACAAAGACACCTTTTGATAAACTTAGAAAAAACCTGCTATCTAATTCAGAACTAAGAAGCATCTATAAATACTATAGAGAACGAAAATTATCTATGGGAGATATTCATATAATTGATGTTCCAGATAGGCCAACATCAAACTATATAGCGGCAATCATCAAAGAAATAAATATTAAAAGCAACATAGCTGTTTGTTACGTAGATTATATGAACATCATGCGAACAAATGAAGGCTCTGTTGGTATGTATGATTGGAAAGTACAAGCTCAAATATCAGCAGAGTTAAAAGCGGTTGCCAGGAAAACAAAGGCTCCTATATGGACGGGACTCCAGTTAAATGATACAGGTGATTTATCTTTCGCAAAGAATGTTGGTGACAATGCCGATTTAATTACCACTACTGAAAAACCAAAGGGAAATGAAAACTCTAAGTTTGTAAAGTATCTAGTTAAATATGCCAGATCTATTGATCCCAATATGTTTACTTGGATATGTCAAGACTTTAGTACAATGAGTTTTGATACTGGAGAAAGACCAAATCAAGAAGATTTGAAATTATTGAATACTTATTTCCAGGAAGAAAAATAGGATTTTTAATCATGAGAATTGATGAAGAAATCGAGACCGATAAAGGAACAAAAATCCTGCAATTTAATGTGGCGGGAATTACCTTTATTCCAAACTGTAATAAAATATTTGAATTTATTTGGAACAACTATTGTGATTTTCATTTGTCAGAAAAGAGTTTGCCACCAATTAGATTTGTGGCAGACCCCAATAATCAGTTTGATGAAAACGCTATAAAAATTGAGGCCAAACTTGTAAACAAAAGGGGAAAAGAGAAATTTGTAAAAATAGGCTATGTGCCCAGGGGGGATGAAGACAATCCCAATTTTAATGTTCGAATAAAAAGAATTATGGACCGCAACAGGCACAAAGTTTCAATGAAAGATTTTTATTATATGAAACCAGAAAACTCGTTAAACACGCCAAATGTGTATGTTACTGTAGCTATTCATTGGATGCCTAACAATGGTTGATTTAACTAAAGAAATAGTGCGAGTATCTGAGATAACGGTATCGCAAAGAGGAGCAGTGTTATATAGATTTTATTGGAATCAAAAATTTGGCGTAGAAGTATGGTTAAAGCCCAGTTGGCACATATCTTTTAATGCAAAAACAGGGGCATATGCAGTAGATGTTTTTAGCGAGAGGCTATCTGAGACAAAAATGGCAGAACAAGAAATAGAAGCACAACAAAGAATTAATGAAGCCATAAAATACGAAAAAGAATTTAAAGCAGAATCCAGGAGATTGGGATGACATATCTTCCAGGCGAATTGGGAGCAGAGCAGGTAAAGTAAATGAAAAATAAGTTTGTTCATTTACATACCCATAGCTGGTATTCTCATTCAGATGCTATGGCTTCACCAAAAGCTATTGTAGAGAAAGCCAAACAACTAGGCTCTCCTGCGATTGGAATATCAGAACACGGATCTTTAAGATCAGCATATGAATTCCATACAGAATGCAATGAACAAAACATAAAGTGCATACATGGTGCAGAGCTATATTATTGTGATCAACATGATGATAAGCGAAAAGACGAATCAAACAGACACATTCTTTTAATAGCAATTAATAGCATAGGTTGGCAAAATCTAAAAGAACTTTGTGGCATAGCAGCAAGGGAAGGCTTCTATAGAAATCCAAGAATTGATTTAGACCTTTTAAAAACATTTAATAAGGGTCTTATCTGTACAACAGCATGTGTAGGTGGGCCGCTTGGCGATCCATTAACAGATAAAAAACTAGATAAAAGAGATAGATATCAAACGGCTATTTATCATTATAAGAAGCTCAAAGAGATATTTGGAGGCAGGCTATTTCTTGAAATTCAACTACACGATCTGCAATCTCAGCATTTGGCCAATAAACTAATGTTGAAGCTTAATGACGCACACAATACGCCTTTGTTGCTAACGTGTGACGCCCATTATGCCGAACATGATGATTGTAGGGCTCATGATATACTGGTTCGCTCAGCACGCAATCAAACGATTCACGATAATGAAGGAAAGCTTTGTTATGCAACCGACCAACTATGGCTTAAGTCTGATAAAGAAATCTATCAATCATGGAAAAATGGACCATATGATTATTTATCTCTAGACAATTTAAAGGCTTCTTTTAAAAACTCACGCAAGATAAACAATGTCATAGATACATACGACATCTACAAAAAAGAAGACACTTATCCGGTATATACACAAGATAGCAATTTAACCAACATACAGTTTCTAGTTAGTTTAGCTCTGAGCGGATTAAAAGAAAAAGGATTAGATAAAACTCCTGGATATAAAGAGAGACTTAAAACAGAGCTAAAAGCAATTAAAATATCTGGGTTTGTTGATTATTTTTTAATCATTTGGGATGTAATTAAATTTGCGCAAAACAAAAACATCCTCATTAGCCCAGGAAGGGGAAGCTGCACGGGTTCTTTGGTTTTTTATTGTATTGGAGTGACGCATGTAGACCCCATTAAATATGAATTACCATTTGAAAGATTTTTAAAGCCTGGAGAAAGGGTTTCACCGCCAGATGCCGATTTAGATTTTCAATCAACAAGGCGAATAGAAGTACTTGAATATATAAAAGACAAATATGGTCATGATAAAGTAAGCCATATAATTACATCTAATAGATTGAATGCCAAAAAGGTATTGAAAGATGTAAGTAGAGTCTTAGAAATCTCATATGCCAGAGTAAATGATGTCACTACAAAGCTTCCAGTAAAATTTATGGACTTCGATAATGACGAAGAGTTCAAAAATGATCTGGAGGAACTAAACAAACTGTTTGAAGAATATCCACAATTAAAAAGATACTCAACAAAGCTTTGTGGAACACCATCTCACCCCGGAGTTCATGCTGCTGGATTATTAGTTACACCAACCAGAACTGAAGACTGGGTACCAATTGCAAATGTTTCTGGTAAAAATATGGATGTGGGCAGAACAATAGTTTGTGAATGGGACATGCATACTATTGAAGATATTAATTTACTAAAGATTGATATCTTAGGGTTGGCTGTATTAGACTGTATTGCTGAATCATTAAAGTTAATTAAAGATAAAGCGGCTGTTGAAAAGATAAAAGCTTATAAAATCAATCCAAACGATCAGAATATTTTTAATCTATTTGCACAAGGATTGAATGCTGGTGTTTTTCAATTCAATAGCAGCATTGCTGTTAAGATGTGCAAAGGGATACAGCCAAGAACCCTACATGATTTAATAGCTATAACATCGCTTGGAAGAACCGCTGTTATGAAGATGGGGTTCCATGATGAATATATCGATAGGCTAAATGGCAATTCAGAAATAGAAAAGTATCACCCTATTATCGATGAAATATTAGCTCCATATTTAGGCATAGGGTATTTACAAGAAACAATCATGGATATAACCATGAAGTTTGCTGATTTTACATATACAGAGGCGGATGCCTTGAGGAAGGCGATGAAACATAAATCAGCAGACGAATTCAAAACATATGAAGCAAAGTTTCTTGAAAATGCTGCTCGTAAATCAGATTCTCAAATAGCACATAACGTATGGGAATTTATATTAAAGTTTTCAGAGTATGGCTTTACAGTTGGACACGCCTGTGCTTATAGCGTAATGGGTTATGTAACTAATTATATAAAATATCATTATCCGATTGAATTCTATGCTGGATTCTTAACGGCCAGATCGGCAGATCAAAAGATTGAAGAACATGTGCTGCCTTTGATTCAAGAAGCGCAAAAGCAAGGCATAAAAATTCTTAGGCCAAGCCTTGAGTATTCAAAAGCTTCATATAGACCGGCCTCTAATAAAAAAACAATCTTAATGGGGTTCAATTCCATTAAAGGACTCGGCACTAAGCAAATAGAAAAGATTATAGAACATCAGCCATATGATTCTATATTAGACTTTATAGAACGAGCTAATCCAAGCATTACTGTTCTTGCTGCTCTCTTAAATGCTGGTTGCCTAGACAATTATAAATTAAAGTGGCCTCCCATTGGACAACGCATGAGGGTAGGCTATGATAGATACACAGATAAAAAAGTATGGGCAAACAAAGAATGTGAGTCCAGACAAGAAAAACTTGAATGCATCAAATTTATCAAACGTTCCGATGCAAAGGCGATGACAGAAACAGACAAATATCAAGGCGAGCTAAAAGCATTTGGTTTTCTATTTTCTGTTAAAGAACTTTTTGAAAGATACAAAGATTTTTATAATAAAATTGATGTCTATGAGCCCGCTAATGGGTTTTCCAATAAATTTGTTCAACTGCCCTTTGCTGGCATTTTAATTTCCAAAGATTATAAGGTAGCAAGTTTTATTACCAAAGGAGGGGTCTCTGTAAACATTTATTATACGTCTAGTCAGCACGAAGTTGGATCAGCCAAAGTGGGTGAATTGTGGGCTGGTGCCATTCTTTATATCGAAGATGATAAATATACAATTCGCTCAAAATCAAAGAAATATAACTTATATTTACAACGCCACGATCATATTTTAGAAAGGTTTGAATCATAATGAGCTATGTAAAGCTTACTGTAAATGAAGGGAAAGAAACTTGGGAAATGATTTCAGAGGGAAGCGATCTTACTGAATGTTTAAATGATGTTAAGAAAGCTTCTGGAATGAACTGTCCTTTTTCGGTCAGTGTTTCAAAGCCAGTACAGGCCGAAGTACCACCCACCCCAGAGGTTGATACACCTAAAAAAGACAAACCAAGCGACGATGCTGGAACTGAAGATCCTCCGCAGGATACTAACGTGCTTAAGAAAAAATTCATTATTGCGTTAGGTAATTCTGAAGAAGGCATGAAAGTAGGGCAAATCAAGAAAGCAATTGATGCCGACCCAACAGTACTAAAGGCAATTAAAGACGCTCTGCTTGAAGACGGTTATCTTGAAAAAGAAGGAGAACGAGCGGGCACAATTTATTCATTGTCTGCCAAAGGTAATAAGGCATTTGCCAAGATTCAAAAGGCTGCTGAAAAGCCTGGGCCAACACCTGAACCGGAGCCCGAAGATGACGATCTTAGTTTTGACGATGATGGCAATGAGCCTGCTGCTTCTGCTGAATCTTCTGATAATGGTGACGATGAATTTTCCGATTTTGTTGGTGACGATGGTTCTTCCTCCGATGATTCTGACACTGTGGATAATGACACTAGTGATGATGATTTGGATGATTTCCTTGATGACTGAGGAATAAACAAGGCGGAATCAGTTGATTCCAACGAATCGGGATATCCGCCTTGTTTTATGAATTACGGGCATCCCGATAAAAATGTTAAATGGTTAGTGACATTAGATACAGGCGAAACAAATGAAATGCTTACCTGTAAAAAGTGTCCAGATAATAAAGAATGTTCTGATAATAGTTAAAGGAGAAAAAATGGATATTACACTTGCCGAAGTAAAAGATGCTGTAATGGGTGATTATCAACCACCAAAGGAATAGTCTGATAATATCTGGTGCGTCAAGGAAAGGTGTGCCGTAGACCTTAACTACGTAGGGGAACCGGAGCCTCATAGCAATGGAAGCCAAACCAACAAATTAGGCAAAATTACATTAATCGTAACTAATGGTATATAAGGACTGGACAATCCTAAACTTGTCTGGAATTCCGACTGTTATAACATTGATTTTATAACATACGATTATCCAATTATTCTTACATTAGATTGCCGATTAATAGATTTCCGATTAACCACCCTTGGGCCAGATATTTATTTAAGGAGATAAAATGAAAAATAAGATTTTTGCATGGTTGGTATTGATTGCAGCATGTGTTGTTTTAATATGTGGGCTATCATTACTAATGGCTTTCCCTTTTATGTGGATGTGGAATTATGCAGTAGTGGCAGCATTAACAATAGCTAATCCAATTTCATATTGGCCAGCCTTTTGTTTAATGTTTTTTATTGGATTGTTTCTAGCTAAAAGTAATTCTTCGTCATCTAATTAAAATAGTAAAATGACATTTAGAAATTTTGTTGAACATATAACCGAGTTTGCCGAAAACCATCCCGAAATCCTTGATGTCCAAGCAGAGGTTTGTTTGATGGAGAAAGTTTTAATGAAGATGTTGATGAGCATGAAGTAAATGCAGTATGTATAAACTAAAAGACAAAATCAAATACGACGAAAAGCTTGCTGCCAAGTCAAAGGATCTGATAGAACATCTTGATTATGGTGATGACCTATCGCTAGGCGAACTATTAAGACTCTTGTTAAGGCAACCGGCATTTGAAGCTAGGGCCGCAGCAAACGTTGTTAAATTTGAGTCGATGCTTAAGAAAGCAAAGACCGAATATAAAATTTTTCTACATGAAGAGCTTGAACAACTAACAGAAAGGACTGGATATGGAAAGATTCTAGAAGCAGCAAAGCAAAAAGGGTTAACAAAAACACTTACAAATTTTACGAACAACATTCAAAAATTAGAAGATTATCATAGACACGCTGAAATGCAGTGGAAAGTATTGGAGTCCAATACTTCTATTTTGCAATCATTAAGAAATATTTTACAGGGTAAAGATCACCCTGGACTATTAACAGAAAAGGACAAACACAATGCAGCATGATGAATTTGATAAAAATTTTAATAGTATTATGGGGAAAGCAAAATTTATAATTGTAGCAAATTTTATACTTACAACTGTAGTTTTAGGGTTTATTGGATGGGGAATTGTAAGTTTTATGAAACATTTTAATATCATTTAGGAGAATACAATGGGTAAACAATCACTTTTTATTACCGGCAAGGACAACAAACCTAAATACAAGCCTGTTCCAGATAAGAAATGGTATGCAGGTATTATTCATGATTTTGCCAGCAAGCCTTATAAAAATACTGAATGGGGAAACTGGATTCAGATCATAGTCAAGCTACATACAGACAGGCTTAATAAAACACCTGACGGCAAATGGAAGCCCGTTAAAATAGACGGAGTTACTGGTCGAACAATTAGATCAAATACTTATGGAATGACCATTTCTCCACGATCAAAACTTGGCGCTGTTGTAGCTGATATTTTTGGATGCGAATCATCTGAGGAATTAGGAGATATTTACGATGATGATTACAGGTTTGATATTGAAAAAGAATTAAAAGAAAAGAAGGTTGCTGTCTATATAGAAAACAGCGATGGTGATGATGGAACCATCTATTCCAATGCAACAAAATTCAAAACTTATAATTCATGGAAGGCCGAATATATTGCGAAAGCAGAAGGCTTTAATGATACGGATGACGATGACGATTGGGGAATCTGATAACAACACATAAATGTGTTTACCTATGAGCACAGGGACGTGCTCAATTTTAAATGATGATATAATGGGATATAGAAAAATACCAAATCTTTATAGAGATCATACAATTCTAATGTTTCGTGAATGCTATGCATTAGAAAAAGTACATGGAACTTCAAGCAATATTTCTTATAAAGATAATCAAATTAGTTTTTTTGCTGGTGGCACAAAGCACGAAACTTTTGTTGCATTATTCGATAGAGAAGATCTCGTAAGCAAATTTGTTAAACTTGGACATCAAGACATAACTATTTATGGCGAAGCATATGGCGGCAAAATACAGGGAATGCGAGATACCTATGGAGAAGAATTACACTTTATAGCTTTTGAAGTAAAAATTAACGAAACATGGTTAAGTGTTCCTGATGCAGCACAAATTGTAGAAGAATTTCTTGGATTAGAGTTTGTTCCCTATATAAAAACCACTACAGACATTAAAATTCTTGATGAAGTTCGCAATTGTAAATCTATGGTGGCAGAACGAAGAGGGTGTGGAGACGACAAAAAACAAGAAGGAGTTGTATTAAGACCACTGGTTGAAGCTTGTACCAATAACGGCAGGGTCATTGTAAAGCATAAAAACGATGATTTTAGAGAAACGAAAACAAAAAGAAAAACTGAAATAGATCCGAATAAACTGAAGGTTTTAAAAGAAGCCAATGAAATTGCAAATGAGTGGGTAACAGAAATGCGACTTTCTCATGTGCTTGATAAAACATTGGCAGGTACCGAACTTTGTCCTGAACATATTGGCGATATTATTAAAGCTATGATTGCCGATATAAAAGAGGAAGGCAAAGATGAAATTGTAGAAAGCAAAAATTTGGGAAAGGCCATAGGATCAAAAACCGTGGCAATGTTAAAACAAAGAATGAAATATCGTGGCTAAAAAAGAAACCCTATATGAGATTCTGAAAAAAGATCACAACAATGCTGTTATTCTTGCTTCAGAAATAGAAGACGAAAAAATTCCTTATATATCTACAGGATTGGTTTCTTTAGATTATGCTTTGCTTGGAATTGGCGGCATTCCAACAAGAAGAATCATTTCAATTTGGGGTAAAGAGGCATCTGGCAAATCAACCCTGACATACAAGATTATCTCTGCATATCAAAAGAAAATGGCCGATGATGACACCAACTACCCTGTATTCATTGATGCGGAAGAAGCTATTGATATCAATCATATTAAATTGCTTGGTGTCGATACAAATAAACTAATTCTATATCCTAATCCCAGTGCCAAGAGAACAGATTTTGTATCTGGAGAAGAAAAGGTTGAATTCGCCTTAAAAGCAATAGAGGCTGGCGCTCCTTTAGTGGTTGTTGATTCGTT
>CEPZ01051290.1_pt1 | contig 10440 bp, 12 predicted proteins | sample 530461 | NCBI WGS metagenome assembly CEPZ01 (sample SAMEA2620106, study PRJEB7988) | marine metagenome | isolation source: saline water (ENVO:00002010), including | reverse complement strand
TGAAACTGGTGAAACTGGTGAAACTGGTGAAACTGGTTCTGATGAATCCGGTAATGAGAGTTCTACAGAGGGCGGTAAGAATTCTACTGGTGCCGGCGGCCCGCCTGTTGCAACTACTGATACTGCCTCGAATAATTCTATGAATGCTCTCCGAGATAAGACAGCTGATGATTTGGAATATGCTCGGATTCCTAAAGTAGACTTAAAGAACATTGTAATTGATTCCAAAACTATTCTTGATAAGTTTACGGAACATTATCGCGCCGCGGCTACTAAGGCGGGAAATCAGTTGTATTGGGAAAAGACTTTTGAGGAAATTGAAACTCTCAAAAATGATTCCAAAAAGACTGTTGCTTACATGGTCAAAGAATTTGAAATGAAGAAAGCTGCCGATCAGTATGCTCGTGCTGCTGTCTCGAAAACTGGTACTTTGGATATGAGTAAACTTCATACTTACAAGTTTAATGAAGATTTGTTTAAGAAAGTTACGACCTTGCCTGGTGCTACTAATCATGGCATGGTTATGGTTTTGGATTGGTCCGGTTCCATGTATGATAATCTTGCTGGAACTTTGACGCAGATGTACAATTTGATTTGGTTCTGCCGCCGGACGAAGATTCCTTTTGAGGTTTTTGCGTTTTCTGATGTCTATAGTCGCTCATCTCCCTATATCCGTAAGGCATCCATAGAAGAAGAGATGAAATATTTCAAGGCTGGTGACATTGCTCTTGCGAATTTCAATCTTCTAAACTTTTTCTCCAGTAATATGACTCTTGCTGAAGAAATGAATATGATGCATATGCTTTGGATGCTTGCTGCTCGTCACGTGCCACGTGATGACGCGACAACAGGATATCCCTATGCCATGCCAGCTAAACTGGGTCTTGGGGGAACTCCCTTGAACGAGTCGATCATTGCAATGATGGATTTGGTTCCCAAGTTCAAATCTGACACTGGCGTTCAGAAAGTTAACACAATTTTCTTGACTGACGGTGCTAGCAACCGGCTGGAAGGGGTGTTTGATTATGAATTTGATGCTAATACGAATGAACATCATAAAATTATTCGTCGCTCGAACCGCTACGGCGGCCACGGCCGCTCGAACAAACTTGTTTTTGTTGACCCGGTAATGAATAAGACTTATGAACCTTCGGTGAAATCAGCTAATACTAAAACTTTGCTCAAGATTCTGAAAAATCGGGTGCCCGGAATGAATGTGGTTGGATTTTTCATTGCTGGTTCTGGTCGTTCTGGGCGGGTTAATAAACGCACGCTTTACTACCTTTTAGATGAACATCCGATACATGATTATAATAAGATCAAGGAAAAGATCAAGTTTTTGAACAAAAATAAATACCTTGCAATTACGCAGCTGGGATATGATGAATATTATATCCTGCCTGGTGGTGATGCTCTCAAGACTGAGAACGAAACTCTTGATGATGAACTGATTGGTGCTGGTAAGGCCAAATTGAAAACTGCTTTTACCAAGATGTCTAAAGGTAAACTCATTAGTCGTCAGTTGTTAAACAAATTTGTGGATATGGTGGCATAGTAGTGACAAAAATGTCACACATCTCGCAAAAAATGACTGAAAGTGGTGCTTTTATCTTGACAAATCCTGTTGGGTATGGTAGCTTAGGATATAAAATGGAATTGAAAGGAACAAGTTGTGTATCTCTCGCCCCGTAAAAAGTTGTTTGTGGACACTGCCGCCAAGATGTTTGGTGATGGTGCGGTTCTCACAAAAGCGCAAAAGCATGAGGCTGCTGACAAGGCAGGTATTCCGTATCCGACATGGTTCGGAAAGTCCTTTTCGGTAGGTTACAATGCCTACAAGTTGCCGAGTGAAGAGAGTGATGCTTCTGTTTCGGCAATTGCCACTGAAACATCTACCGCTTCTGACAATGCGGTTGTCAATCTGATTGCTTCTAATATGGAAAAAGAAAATCTAGTTCCGGGCCTGTTTGAGGGGTTTGTTGCTTGGGGCCATTTCGGAAAGATTGAGAAAATCGTGAAATCTGGGTTGTTCTATCCCATCTTCGTTACCGGCCTTTCTGGTAATGGTAAGACTCTGATGGTTGAACAGGTCCATGCTAAACTGAAAAAGGAACTTATTCGGGTGAACATCACCATCGAAACTGATGAAGATGACTTGCTTGGTGGTTTCCGACTCGTTAATGGTAACACCAAGTTTGTTCCCGGCCCTGTCATCGAAGCGATGGAACGGGGTTGCACTCTGCTTCTTGACGAGTGTGATTTGGGTTCGAACAAGTTGCTCGCCTTGCAGCCTGTGCTGGAAGGTAAGGGGATTTTCCTCAAAAAGATTAACAAGTGGATTCGTCCCAAGGACGGGTTCAATGTGATGGCCACTGCCAATACCAAAGGCAAGGGTTCTGAAGATGGCCGGTTCATCGGAACCAACATCTTGAACGAAGCGTTCTTGGAACGGTTTGCGGTTACATTCGAACAGCCCTACGCAAGTGCTGCGACTGAAAAGAAAATTGTGGTTAATTCCATGAAGAAATATGAAAAGGTTGATGAGGCGTTTGCCACTAACCTAGTCACTTGGGCAGAAGTTATTCGCAAAACCTTTTATGATGGGGGAATTGATGAACTGATTTCGACTCGTCGGTTGGACCACATTGTGAAGGCCTTTGCTATCTTTGGTGATAAGATGGAATCGATTGAACTGTGTGTTGCGCGGTTTGATGATGATACTAAGGCATCATTCCTTGACCTTTACACTAAGATTGATGCCGGCATAATCACTTCTGATGAAGAAGATAAAGTAGATGATCCACAGGCCGCCCCCCGTATTGTTCCGGTTTGTGAAGAGGCGTTCTAAAATGGAGAAAAAACTCTATGAAAAGACCTTTTCGGGCGAACCCATGATTTCAACATTTAAGTTGGTCAAACATAATGAAGGTGTCCCCGGCGAATGGTGGGCTATCCTTCGGGTTGCCCAAAATGGTGAAAGTTTACAAAACCAGTGGGGCGGATATTCCACTAGGAATACTGGCGCACCTAAATACATTAAGAAAATTTGGGAATCGATGTCGAATCGAGGAGATGAAAATGAATAAGTTTAAAAATTGGACGGTGGCTGCAGCAATCCTTGCTGTCAGTTTTTCTGCATCAGAGGTTCATGCCGGGGGTATCAAAGAAATTCACGGCTTCGAATCGTCTTGGGAAAATGTTGTTATTCCACAAATGTTGAGTATTTTAAATAGAGGGCGACATTGGACGCCCACCGAATTTGCAATTGCAAGGGGCGACATTGGGAGCGTTTCGAATACACGAAAAACAAAGGATGTAATTATCAAATCTGGGGTTGCTTCCAACCTTCTTTTGAAAATCTTGCCTTGGATAAAAGATACAAGGAATTCCCGGCCCAATGACTAAACTTAGAACTATTCAAAATTACTATGTCGCTAAGTCATTGATTTTATTGACTTTTTTTTTAAAAAAATTTATGTATAGGGGTTGAAATCTGAAAGAAAATTCCTATATATTAATAGGAGTTAGGTAGTTCTCCTTTCTCTAAAAAACTGCAATTGGCCGAGATTTACTCGGCAACGCAGCAGGATGCTGCAAAAGAGTTTTGGTAGTTTCTCTAATAAAAAACTACCTTTTAGCTGTGTCGCCTTATTGGGACACAAAATGCAATCTTGCTTAACTATAAAGGAGATTAAAAATGGTTAGCACAGCATTATCCCTCATGGATAACTTCAATCAACTCACACCCTATGCAGTAGGATTTGAACGTGTATTCGATGATTTCGCTAGGTATGTAGGTAATAATACTACATCTGTAGGGTTTCCACCGTATAACATCCGAAAGGAAGGTGAATATAACTTTATTATTGAAATGGCCCTTGCCGGTTTTGGTAAGAAGGACATTGAGGTGGAAGTTGCCGATGGCACTCTTTCGATCCGTTCAGTGAAGGAAGACGAGTCGGACCACAATGGCAATCAACTATATCGTGGTATTGCTTATCGCAAGTTTGAACGCAAGTTCACTCTTGCAGATGCCGTTGTTGTTAATGGCGCAAAGCTGGAAAACGGGATGCTCTTGATCAATCTTGAGCGAGTTGTTCCAGAAGAGAAAAAGCCTCATCTTATTCCGGTGAAGTAATTTCTCAGTATAAAAATGGAAAAGGGGGTTGACTTTAACCCTCTTTTCTTTTATAATATAACATATGAAGATAGATTATAAATACAATGAAAACAAGTCTCTTATTGAACTTTCGGAATATATTAACTCAACATATTTTGAACATTACAGCAAGAACAAATTTCAAGCTACAGAATTCATCATAGATAGTGGTCATGGTGAAGGTTTCTGTATTGGGAACATACTTAAATATGCACAACGATATGGAAAAAAGAATGGTAAGGACAGAAGAGATCTATTGAAGGTGATCCATTATGGTATCATCGCTTTATATATTAATGAAATGGAGAATTTAGATAATGAAATTGAGTAGTGAAACAACATCAATTTTAAAAAACTTTGCAACAATCAATCAAAACCTTATGATTAAAAAGGGAAAAGGTGTGGCCACCATGTCGGCCATGCGTAATATAGTTGCTTCTGCTAAAGTGGAGGAAGAGTTTCCAATAAACTTCGCAATTTATGACTTAAATGAATTTCTTGCTGCGTTGTCTCTTTTTGAAAAACCAGATCTGGATTTCAAGGAGGACTTTGTTGTGATAACAGAAAATGGTTCCACAAGCAAATTTTTAAAGTATTGGTATTCTGACCCATCGGTAATCACAAAACCAACTAAAGAAATTACAATGCCAGAGTGTGAGATTAGTTTTTCTTTAGAAAATGAATTGTTATCTAATGTGCAAAAGGCTGCTGCTGTTATTGGTGTTCCAGATATGGTTCTAGAAGCCGATATGCGGCGAACGAATAGTGATGTGGCTTTATTGAAAGTTACAGATAAGAAAAATGCAACAGCAAATGATTATGCAGTTAAGATTGATGTTAATAATAATGATGGTAAAAATCTTCCTTATAAGTTTTGGTTCAAGGTTGAAAATCTAAAACTTTTGCCAGGCAAATATGATGTAGGAGTTTCTTCCAAAAATATTAGTCAGTTTGTAAACAAAAATGTAGATATTCAATACTTCATTGCTTTGGAACCAGAGTCTAAATATGATGCTTGATTTAAGGAAATTATATAATGGAAACAATTTTATGGGTAGAAGAATACCGGCCTGAAGATATAAAGTCGTGTATACTTCCTAAAGTCCTTAAAAAGTCTTTAAGCAATTTTGTTGCTGAAGGACAATTACCCAATCTAATTTTATTCGGTAGTCCTGGCGTTGGTAAGACAACTGCCGCAAAGGCTATGCTTGATGAAATTGGATCAACATATATAATGGTTAATGGTTCTGAAGAATCTGGTATTGATGTTCTACGAACCAAAATCAAAAACTTTGCGTCTACGGTATCGCTTCATGGTGGACGTAAATACATTATACTTGATGAAGCAGATTATCTAAATCCACAATCAACTCAACCAGCCTTGCGAGGGTTCATGGAAGAGTTTCATAAGAATTGTGGGTTTATTCTTACATGTAATTATAAAAATCGTCTAATCCCAGCTCTACATTCTCGTTGTAGTGTGATTGATTTCACTATCCCCAATTCAGAAAAACCAAAACTTGCAACAGAGTTTATGGCTAGAGTGATTTCGATTCTAAAGGACCAAGATGTAGGATATGATAAAAGGGTTGTTGCAGAAGTAATCAATAAATATTTTCCAGACTGGCGCAGGGTATTAAATGAACTTCAAAGATATTCTGTATCGGGCGCAATTGATGCGGGTATACTCGTAGATATTGCTGAGGTAAATATCAAAGAGTTAATACATTCTATGAAAAATAAGGAGTTTACTAATGTTCGTAAATGGGTTATCGACAATCTTGACAATGATCCTGTGCGTTTGTTTCGGCGTATTTATGATAATCTTTATGAGTTTGTTGATAGTAACAGTATTCCCCATGTGGTTATTGTTTTGGGTGAGTACCAATATAAAGCAGCATTTGTTGCGGACCAAGAAATAAATATGTTAGCTTGTCTGACAGAAATTATGGCAAGAGGAAAGTTTAAATGAAACGAGGAGAAACTTAAATGAAAATTGATATTTATGATAATGTATTAGAAGAGCATAATGCATTACTGATTGAGAATGAAGTTAGAAAACTAAAATGGGAATATGATTACCGTTCAGCAGCAGGCAAACCAAATTTACATTGGCACGCTCTTTTGGGCCATAATAAAGAAGAATGTGTTGCGGGAGGATATGATTGGGCTGATAATGTTTTTGAATATGCAATGAATAAACTAGATTTCAAATCCAAATATGGTATTACTGGATATGAGAGGATTTATTGTAATGGTCAAACTTTCGGTTTAGAAACTCATCTTCATTATGATGATTCGGATTCATCTATTCCGCCAGAACAAAGATACACTTTTGTTTTTTATCCAAGACTTGATTGGAAAGCAGAGTGGGGTGGTGGAACAATTATTTACAATAAGGATACTTTGGAGATAGAAGGGCAAACCAAATATAAAGGAAATCGAATGGTTGCTTTTCATGGCGGTGTCCATCCACATGGTGCAGCACCTATTTCTCGACATTGTTATGAGTTAAGAATCATTATTGTTTTTAAGTGCATTGTTTTATAATGCATGAACTACGTGACTATCTCAATGCCATAAATCAAACCAAAGAACCTCTTATGGATACAGAGGATGAACAATGGGAAAAGAAATATTTTCCATTTATAGTCAATAAGTGCGTTGCTCCGTTTCCTGATACCATCATGTTGGTGAATGAAATTAATCAATTACCACATTTAGACAAAAAACTCCAGTTTGATTTTTTAATAAATAGCCTCAGACCAAGGAAAAGATATGCTCCTTGGCTGAAGGCGAAGAAATTAGAAAATCTAGAGTATGTTAAAGAGTTTTATGGATACAATAACGAAAAGGCAAAGGCTGCTCTTGATATACTAAATGATAAACAAATTTCTTACATAAAAATAAAATTAAAAAAAGGTGGAAGAGTGGGATGGAAGAAATTAAATGGACACAGGAGCATATGCTAGAAGTTGGGCTGAACGAGCCTGATGATTTTTTGAAGGTACGAGAGACTCTATCTCGTATCGGTGTTGCTTCCAGAAAAGAAAGAACACTTTATCAGTCCTGTCATATATTGCATAAACAGGGCCGTTATTATATTGTGCATTTTAAAGAGCTGTTTGCTCTTGACGGCAAAAAGACCAATCTATCAGAGAATGATATTGCACGACGAAATACGATTGCAAATCTGTTGAAGGATTGGGGATTGGTTAATATACTTGGAGAGGTAACAGATGTAGCTCCCTTGAGCCAAATTAAAGTACTTTCGTTTAAGGAAAAGGGTGAATGGACATTAGAAACCAAGTATAACATAGGCAAGAAGAAAGAGGCCTAATGGAAAAGTTTAAGACCTTTATAACAGAAGCAAAAGAAGACAAGTATCGTATTCTTGTAGTTTCTGCTGAACCAGATAAAAAAGAGTTATTTCATACTGCACAAAGATTTGTGGATGAAGGAAAAAAATCTGGTCATCAGGTTTATGTTGTGAAAGTTGAGGGCGCAAATATTGACTATGAGGATGGTGTATATAAAATATATAATGCTGATGATACAGAAGGATTTGAAATAAGTTCTAGTGATACTGTTGTTGTTGTTCGTGGTTCTGTTCGACTAAAAAAGAGTTACTTGGATTTGCTCAGTCGATTAGAAAAGATTGGCGTTTGTATGGTTAACAGTCGAGAAACAGTCGAGGTGTCAGCTGACAAATATAGGACATATGTTAAGTTACAAGATTTTGGTTTAACACAACCTAAGACTGTTCTTATTCCTAATGAGGATACTTTGGAACAAACACTTGAATCATTAGATAGTAAGTTTCCAATTATTATGAAAACTTTAGAAGGCTCAAAGGGTGTTGGTGTTCTCTTTATTGAATCAGAACGGCAGATAGAATCTTTAGTTCAATTACTTTATAATCAAAACGAAAATGTAGATTTACTGATTCAAGAATATATTAAAACTGATTGTGATATACGAGTTATTGTTTTGGGTGGTAAAATTATTGCTTCTATGAAAAGAGAGGTGGCAGAAGGAGATTTTAGGTCGAATGTTTCTCAAGGAGCAAAGGTTAAAGAATATTCCCTAACGGAATTAGAAGTAGAACAGTGTTTGTTAGCTGCAAAAGCAATAGATGGTTCTTGGACAGCTGTTGATTTTATTCCTTCAAATAATCCTAAGAAAACCCCGCCATATATTCTAGAAGTAAATCATTCGCCTGGTACAGAGGGAATTGAAGAAGCAACTGGTAAAAATATAGTTAAAGAAGTTATTGATTTTTATTCTAATTCAGATAATAGATATGCAGTTTCAACGCAATGTGGTTGGGAAGAAATTGTAACAGTTAAACCATTTGGTGATTTAATTGCAAAATTTGATACTGGTAATGCTAAGTTTTCTGTTATTCATGCAGAAGATGTAGAGGTTGATGGTAAAAAAATTACCTTTACTCATAGAGATAAAACTATAACAACTAAGCTGGTTGGCGACTATGTTTCCATAACTGGCGGCGGTGATGATAAAAGATATTTGGTAGATTTAGATTTTGAATTTGCTGGATCGTCTTATGGAAAGATTACATTTGGTTTAGATAACAGAGATGATTTCAACACAGATGTCTTGTTAAATAGAAAAACTATGAGAATGCTTAATGTCATGGTTAATCCTCAAAGGAAATATATTATCACAACCAAATATGTTCTTGACAATTAACTCCAAGGGTGATATACTTACTATATGAATTTCTATACAAATGTTCTTCAGTGGGGCAATAATCTTCTTGTTCGGGCTGTTGTGGATGATGAACGCAAAGATTTTAAAGTAAGATATTCTCCCACACTTTATACTCCTGTAAAAGAGAAAACACCATTCAAAACACTTGATGGTGTATACGTTAAAGATTTGTCTTTTAACAACATGAAGGATGCTAGAGATTGGGTAGATCTTAATAGTTCTCAGCCAGAACTTATATATGGAAATACTCAATATCCTTACACCTATATTGCTGATACTTACAAGGGTAGAGTTGATTGGGATTTAGATAAACTTCTCATAGTCACGATTGATATTGAGGTTCAATGTGAAAATGGTTTTCCCTCGCCGAAACTTGCTGAAGAAGAGCTTCTATCCATCACCATTAAAAATCATCAAAGCAAACGTATTGTTGTTTGGGGCATCGGTGATTTTAAGACAGACCGTGAAGATATAACATATGTAAAATGTGAGAGTGAAGTACATCTTTTAAAAGAGTTTCTTGTATTTTGGGAAAAGTATAAGCCTGATATTGTTACAGGTTGGAACTCTGAATTTTTTGATATACCTTATGTTTGTAATCGTATCAAAAAACTGTTTGGTGAGAAAGAACTGAAACGTCTATCGCCTTGGGGTGGAGTAAGAGACAGAGAAGTCTATCAGATGGGGCGGCATCATCAAATATATGATATACAGGGTATTGCTGCATTAGATTATTTTGATCTATATCGCAAGTTTACATATTCTGCTCAGGAGTCGTATCGGTTAGACCATATCGCATTTGTTGAACTGGGCAAGAGTAAAGAAGGCAATCCCCATGAAACTTTTCGTGAATGGTATACGAAAGACTATCAGTCGTTCATTGAATACAATATCAATGACGTTGAACTTGTCGATAAATTAGAGGACAAGATGGGATTGATTAAACTTTGTTTGACTATGGCTTATGACGGCAAAGTTAATTACACAGATGTACTTGGTTCAGTTCGTTATTGGGATGTTCTAATATATAATTATTTACGTGAGAAAAATATTGTTATACCACAAAAAAAGGCATCAAAAAAATATGACAAATATGAAGGGGCATATGTAAAGGAGCCCCTTATTGGTATGCATAATTGGGTAATGAGTTTTGACTTGAATTCTTTGTATCCACATTTAATTATGCAATATAATATTTCACCAGAAACACTTATTTCTAATAGTAAGAAGAAAGATGGGCTGGTTGAAAAAATACTTGAAGGCAAAGTTAAAAATGATACTGATTATTGCATGACGCCTAATGGTGCATTTTTTAGAAAAGACAAACGAGGATTTCTGCCTGAAATGATGGAGAATATGTACAATGATCGTACAAAATATAAAAAACTTATGCTCGAAGCTAAACAAAATTATGAGGACACTAAAGACCCAGCCTCTCTCAAAGACATTTCAATATTTAACAATATCCAAATGGCGAAAAAGATTTCTCTTAATTCGGCATATGGTGCTATTGGGAATAATTGGTTTCGCTATTATGATCTTATGGT
>CEPZ01083824.1_pt1 | contig 10441 bp, 4 predicted proteins | sample 530461 | NCBI WGS metagenome assembly CEPZ01 (sample SAMEA2620106, study PRJEB7988) | marine metagenome | isolation source: saline water (ENVO:00002010), including | reverse complement strand
CTGCTGGAAGTTTTTGTGTTGGTTCTATAGCAGATTCTAAAACTGATAAAATATATTGGTTAATTGATGGAGTTTCTTCTACAACAAATAATGTTACTACATATAAAGATTATATAGCAGAATATGATATACAAAACGCTTTATTTAAATATGTATTAGTTGATATATATAAAGTTGAAATAACAACACCAGCAGCACAAACATCAAGTACTAGTGAATTTCTATATGCTCCTCAAGTCTCTAGTATAAGCGGATATAATAATACTGGTATTAGAATAGGTATGAATATCACCCATACTAACGCTACAGCTACAGATAAATTTACAGTGGAAGATATTCAATGGGATAGTACTAGATGGAAAATAAAATTTAATTCCCCTGAATTCGATCCTTCAAACATAGCTGGATTTGCGACTGGTAGTGGTGATACTGTTACATTTACATCTGAAAGATTACTTAATTTTGATTCAAGTAGATTAATTACTGGGATTAATGTTTTAGATGGAATGTTGTTTTGGACAGATGATTATTCTGAACCTAAAAAAATAAACATAGAAAGATGTATAAAAGGAACTGGTGGATCACAATACCTTGAAGGTGGATCTATATCAGTGGCAACTGGAGATACTTTTGCTTATGAAAGTTCTGATACAACCCAAACATCTAATGTACAATTTAATCCTGGAAACAACGATATATTCCACACTAGATTAGTGTCATCAAAAGATGGGGTTGATTTAGAAGTAATGACAGATCCATCAAAGAAAAAAGCTGTTTGGTTAGAAGAAGGGCATATTACTGTTCTTAGAAAAGCGCCACTCACCCCACCTTATTTAGAAATGTCTAGTACAGAAGTACTAAGAACCGATGTAAACGGAAACTCACACAACATTTCTACAACCCTTAATAGTTTTGCTTTTGCAAATATATCAGGTAGTGCTTTGCTAACTGTTGATGGTCAAGTTTATGATAGTTTAACTGCTACAACAGCTAACATAGCAGATACATTAACGTTTGATACTCATGTTGATTTTCGAGTTGGAGATGTGATAATGCTAACTAATAACACTAATGCAGATCCAGCTAGCTTTACAGACGCGCGAATTAGGATACGTATAGAACCACTACCTGGATCAGTACAGTATACCACACCTACTAATGGACCTTATAATTGGTCTATTGTAGCAATAGATACAGGTATAGGTACTGGCGCGCAAGATTGGTCAGTTAGATTAGAACAAAGTAGAGCTTTGTTTGAAGATAAATTTGTAAGATTTGCTTATAGGTATAAATATAAAGACGGTGAGTACTCTGTAATTTCACCTTGGTCAGAATTAGCTTTTCTTCCAGGCAATTATGATTATATGCCTAAGCAAGGTTATAATTTAGGTATGGTTAACCAACTTAGAAGTTTAAAAATAACAGATTACGTAGTTGAAGATTTTGCTAGAGGACATGATGTTATAGAGGTAGATATTTTATTTAAAAACGAAGATTCCCCTAATATATATACGGTTAAAACTATCAAACCAACTGATATGTATAAAGATACTGTATATACTGGTAATTGGCCAGATACAGAAAACTTTAGTAAAGATAGAGGAAAATTCGAAATAGAATCAGAATTAATACATGCTATACTTCCTTCTAATCAATTATTAAGGCCATGGGATAATGTACCTATAAAAGCAAAAACACAAGATATAACTGCTAATAGATTAATTTATGGTAACTATATCCAAAATTATGATGTTACATTATATCCTCTTTCTACATCTACACAAACTACTAACGAACAAATAACACCAGATATACAGGTTACTTTAGAAAGCACTTTAGGTGATTTAGCTGGTGGAAATAATGAAGCAGAACCAATACCTAGTAAATCTGTAAAATCATTAAGGACTTATCAAGTAGGTGTTGTTTATAGAGATGAGTTAGGTAGAGAAACACCTGTACTAGCTGGCGATGCTGTAGATAGCACTATTACAGTAAATAAAAAAGAATCTTTAAAGTTTAATAAAATAAAAGCAACAATGGGTTCACCTATTCCTCATTGGGTTGATTCATGGAAATTCTTTATTAAAGAAACTTCTAATGAATATTATAGTTTAGCGATGGATCGTTGGTATAATGCAGAAGATGGAAATGTTTGGATATCATTCCCATCAGCAGAAAGAAATAAAATACAAGATGATAGTTTTTTAATACTTAAAAAACAACACACGACAGATCAAGCTGTAGTAGAAGAAGCTAGATACAAGGTAATATCTGTTAAAAATGAAGCTCCAGAATATATAAAAAGAAATACCAAAAAAATTGGAAAATTAACAAATTCAGCGACAGGTGTAAAAGCTATAAGTACTGCTGCGGACGGTTTTCCATTTATAGATTTTAGTAGTTTCAAATGTGATGGTACTGAGTTTAAAGAAGAATTTTTAGTTGCTTCACAAGGCGGAACAAGTGGTGATGATAAATTAGACATGGGCATTAGAGAAGCTATGCATAACGGGTTTTTGTTTGTTAAACTTGGAAGTGGACTTATAACTAGTGGTTACTATAAAGTAGCTAATATGGTAGAAACAGCTGGGAGTAATGTAAAAATAACTATAGATGGTAAATTTGGAGAAGATGTACGTTTCTTATCTCCTTTACAAACTACCACTGATATTGTAGGTGGTGTATTCTTAGAAATGGCCACTATGATACCTGAAAACAAAGCTGAATTTGATGGTAAGTTTTTTGTTAAAATACTAAAAAACTTAGTTCTACAAGATAATCTACTTAGATTTAATAGTAGTGGTTCATCTTATTCGGTTGTAGGTTCTTTAAATTCTTATTATATAAACTACTCAATTCCTTACGCTACTTCGACATCCGCGGGAGCTTTAATTAAAGCCAAAGGAACCGCAAATACCACTGACTACCACTCTGGATTTTTCCCAATAAACCCAGTGGACGGAGAGCCTCTTGCGCTTGAAGAAATAACTGGTTCAGGTGGGACACCCCATCATTATTGGGACGGTGGTATATTTGGGGCAAATGATGTACAAGAATCTGCTAGGGCTTGGTGGAGAGCATTTGGAGGTGCTTGGTTTATAGATAGCGCAATAACAGCTAATGAAGACAATGGTTCAAATAATCAATTTGGTACAAATTCAATACCTAAAACAACATCTGGTTGGACAACAATAGCTCACGAAGATATAGCTAAAGGTACACACGGTATTTTTGATATGACTACCACAGGAGATAGTAACTGGACGGCTCATTCAGATATCGATAGTAATGGAATTCCACTAACTGACTACTTAGCGCCCGGCGCCTCGGCAGATGGAACCGCGATATCATTATCATGGTCAGGTGTGTATCCAGATTTAATGGGAGGTTTAACTGTTTTTGACGGTAACCAAGGATCTGGTCCATATAATGATGCTAAAAATCATGGTTACAACAATGTGATCACTCCAAAACCTCCAGATATAAATGTTGGTGTAACATCCCATGTAGAGCAAGGGAATGTATTGGGATTGTTGTATAGCGAAGGAACACAATTTAGATTTGGAAGTGATCCAGAACAAATTGTTTATACTATTAGAAAAATGTATCCATTTCTAACTAGAACTAATTACGATTCATATGATGCTGATTTAATTGATGGTACTTTCCACGATGCTGCTAATAAGCGATTAACTATTAAACTTGTTGTAACAGATGATCAAGGATATGGTATTGGTAATAAAGATGGTACTGGAATGAGTTATAATCCTCTTGATCACACTTATGAAACATTTGATGTTAATGGAGATGGAGAGTGGGGAGATGTTGCTAATGTAACTACCCCAATTAGGATTGATTTCATAGAACCTTATAGTGAAGATGACACGCAGGTAGCTAGTGATAATCCTGCTGTATGGGAAACAGAACCAAAAGAAGATGTAGGATTAGATATATATTATGAAGCATCCCCAGCTTATCCTATTGATTTAAATCTTAGAACAAATGAACAATTTGTTAAATATGGTTCTATAGTGAAAAACGAAACAGCAGCTGGAGGTACTAATGCGTGGACAATCACCACTAAAGTAACTTCTTGGAGTGATCAAACTGTAACAATAGATAATGCTCAAACATGTGCGGTTGGAGATATAATATCTTTTACTGCTCCAGATGGAGGTGTTACTAGATTAAAAACAAGTGTAGAAAATGCTTCTGGTGCGTCATCAACTATAAATCAATATATAACTTTTGAAAACACGCCTCACGAACAAACTATTACCTTACCTTATTTTAATTGTTATTCGTTCCAAAACGGAGTTGAATCAAATAGAATAAGAGACGACTATAATGCTAGTTACATAAGAAACGGGGTTAAAGCATCTGCCGTTTTAGCAAAGCATTACGAACAAGAAAGAAGAGGAGCTGGTTTAATACATTCTGGAATATATAATTCAACTAGTGGTATAAACAACTTGAATCAATTTATACAAGCAGAACCAATAACAAAAGACTTAAATCCTAGACATGGATCAATTCAAAAATTACTTAATAGAAATACAGATCTAGCAGTTATTACAGAAGACAAATGTTTTAAGATATTGGCAGATAAAGATGCTTTATTTAATGCTGATGGTTCGTCTCAATTAGTAGCATCTAAAAAAGTACTAGGACAAATAACTCCTTATGCAGGAGATTTTGGAACTACAAATCCAGAATCTTTTGCACGAGATAACTTTAGAGCTTATTTCGTAGATAAAACTAGAGGTAAAGTTTGTAGATTATCTATGGATGGAATAACACCTATATCTTCCGCTGGAATGCATGATTGGTTTGCGGATAACTTACAAGTTAATACGTCTACTACAATAAAAACTACTATTGGTAATGTTATAGGTAGTTTTGATGCTAAGAAACAATTGTATAATATTACTATAAACCAACAAAATTCCCCTATAGAAGGACAAGCATTTGAATCTCCAACAGATACAGCTTATACATTAAGCTATAGTGAAACAGCAAAGGGTTGGGTTAGTTTTAAATCGTTTCACCCTGAAAGTGGATTAAGTATAAATAATGATTATTATACTTTTAAAGATGGTGAATTATGGAAACACCACGTTAATGAAACTAGAAATAATTTTTATGGAACACAATATGATTCACATATAACAACTATTTTAAACGATCAACCTGGATCTATTAAGAGTTTTAATACTTTAAATTATGAAGGTAGTCAAGCTAAAATAACACAATGGAAAGATACAACAAATCTTGATAGTAGTGATGATGAGTATTATGATGGCGCTGGAACTGTAAGTCAAGCAGATGGAGAATATTATAATTTAAATACAAAAACGGGTTGGTATGTAGATTCATTTGAAACAAATGAACAAACAGCTACTATCCCAGAGTTTATAGAAAAAGAAGGAAAGTGGTTTAATTATATAAGAGGAGAAGCAACATCACATATAAACGATTCCACTAATTTATCTGTAACATCTAGTAACTTAGATCAACAAGAGTTCTCAGTACAAGGAATAGGTATAGCATCAGCTGTATCATCAACTGGAGAAGGAACTGATCAATACAAATTGACAGTGCAGAACAAAACTGGTGTTCACGCTTGGGATTCAACAGCAGATTAAAAAATAGAATATGGCAAATTGGACAGTATCACAACATTCAGGAGCGGAAACAGTTGGCGACAATGTGGATGATGGAAGTATGGCTACTTATGTAGATTTAACAATAACACCACTTGTTGGATATGTTATTAGTGCAACTGACTTTAAAATTGGGGGAGCTACAGAAAGTCCAACAAATACTTGGACTGGAGGTAACGTTGATGTAGAAGTTTATAAAGTTGTGTTTTCAGATATAGGTACAGCAGCAACAACAACAAATACGGTTAAAGCTAGAGTACATTTTGCTGCTGATGCTACTGGTGGTAGTAGTTGGGTTATGCCATCTGCAAATAAAGATGTTTATATAGATATAGATGAAAAAGAAACCATTACAGATGTAGATAGACCCTTTTGTATCACATCTTACACAACCGCTGCTACGAATGCTGATTCGGTAAATAAACATACCGTTACTTATGCATCTGCTCCAACTAACATAACAACAACAAATAATACTCCATTAGTACATAATGTAGGTAACGGTGTAGTAACCCATAAAACCACTGGTACAGTAGTAGATAACCCAACATATCCAGGAGCGCAAGTATTTCAAGTTACTTTTGCTACAAATACTATTTATGGTTATTATTATTATAATGCCCCAGCATTTACTTTAAGCGGAACTAATTCTAATTACTATCAGGTTGTAGCATCAAACCAGACTTATACAAGTATTGTAACTGGAGGAGTTACTGCTAACGAACTCACGTCCATTGTATATACAGTTTACTATACTCCTCCAAATTCAACAACTGATCCGGATATTAGTAATATGTGTGAATTAGAACAAGATATAACTTTTACACAACAAATAAGACAAGAAGATCAAGGTGAACCAGGTGCTATACCTAATATTACAAGTACTATTGTCGACACGTCTAATATATTAGCTGCAGGTGAGACTAGAAATATTAATATATACGGTGATTATACTGCTCAATTTTATTTACAAGTGGTAAGTTCTGATTCTGGTAAGACATATGATTTCGGGCCAACAAGTAGTGGTATTGGTGGAACTTTTACATCAGGAGGGACAACTATGTCAGAACTTAACACTATGGGTACAAATGGTAATACTCAATATCCAATTACATTTCCTTCAACAAGTGCAGATTTATATTATGATATAATTATTATACCTGAAGTTCCAACAGGGACAATATCCCCTCCAGTACCAATAGCAGCGAATGACATGAGAATATATCAATATAGTAAAGTCACTGTAACTTTAGGTATAAACGATAGCGATAGTGAGTATGATGATGAAGAGTTTCCTACAGCGATAACTATAGATGGAGAGGCAGGAAAATCACTAGAGAAAGGTATAAGAAAAAGTTTTTCATACACAATAACAGAAGCTATGGTTACAGATGAAACTATAGATAATATAGCGCCAAAATCATCTTTAGATTTTACTTTAGATAACCAAGGTTCTATAACTACAAAAACAGATAGTGCACCTAGTTCTGCAACTTTTGATGTAGATAGTACAACTGGTATAGTGGCTGGTAATTCAATTAATTGGGAAGTAGAGAGATATCCATTGTTTACATATGAAGAACCGGTAAATTCTATTATTGTCGGATCCGATGTAGATGGTGATATTAGTGTTAATCATGATAATTTGGTAGTTGGAATGACTCTTTCTGCAGCTAATATATCTTCTGGTGTAAAAATTGAATCAGTTGAAGGTGGGGATATTATATTAGATGATTATATAGCAACAACTACAGGTATACCTATAACATTTACTGCTGATGAAGTTACAGTAACAGATGTTGATGCAAATGGCACTACTTTAACTGCTTCTCAATCTCTATCTGGTTTGACAGATGATTTAGATTTAAGTTTTGGTGGAGGAGAATCAGATACTAGTGCTATTGTAGTGGGAGCAACGTCTGTACAAAGTGGTGATGATGTTGTAATATCTGGGACGTTTATTGTTTATTCTTTCCCTACTACTAATCAAACTGTTAAGATAGATATAGATAAATTAATAACAATAACAGACGCATAATATGGCTACAGTAACCTTAACATTTGCAAATAAAATAAATATATCAGCACAACCAGGTGATACAACTTATTATGTGGTAACATCATCTCAAGGAGGGTTTGATACTTCCTTAAATACTACTGATCCAACAACTGAAAATGATATAATAAAGATTGGGAGGATAAAATCTATAACAGCAGGTAGATTGTCTATGGTAGTTAACACAGATTTAACCGCAAGCCAATTACCTACTACTAGTCACTTTATATCATTTAGTAAAGATAATATAGCTAATATGACAACTGCGTTAGGATATTATGCAGAAGTTAAATTAAAAAACAATTCCACTACAGAAGCAGAGTTATTTAGTATAGGATGTGATTTTTTTGAAAGTAGTAAATAAGTATAGAAAACTGTAACTATATACATTATAGTAAATTAAATTAAATGAAAAAAGATATAACTCTTAGTAAGAGAGAAGAAATAAAATCTCTACAGGAATTATTAATAAATAATGCCGATGGAGAAAATATAGAAGGAGACGGTAAACATATAATACATAGTGATAACTTTCCTTTAAAACATACTTTTGCTGATGGTATATATGTAAGACAAATGGATATGGAAGCTGGGAGTGTAGTTGTTGGAGCCATACACAATCATTTACATGTCTGGTTTTTATTAACTGGACATTTAGCTGTAGCAACAGAAGATTCAATAGAAGAGTTTGTAGCTCCTTGTTATGTGTTGGCAACACCAGGAAGTAAAAGAGTTATATATGCAATAGAAGAATCTATATTTGTAAATATACATAAGAATCCTAATAATATAAAAGATATTAAAAAACTAGAAGACGAAATCGTCTCTTTAACATTTGAAGAATATGAAGAATATATTAATAAAAATAAATAAATTATGAGTTTTGCAATAGTAGCAGGTGTTGGAGCTGCGGTTAGCGCTGGATTAGGTATAGCTAAAGCTATAAAAGGTGGTGCTGATAAAAGAGCAGCTAAAATAGCTAATGAAGCGGCTAAAGTAGAAATGGATAAAACTATGGATAAGTTTCGAAATATGGATACTAGTAATCCGTATTTAAACTTAGAAAATACTATGGAAGATCTTACTGTAAATACTCAAGCGGCTGAATTTGTAGCGGAACAAAACCAAATTGGTATGGCAGATACTTTAGGTAAAATGAATCAAGCAGCTGGAGGTTCTGGTATAGCGGCTTTAGCACAAGCTATGGCTAATCAAAATCAAATAGCAAGTCAAAAAGCTTCTATATCTATAGCTGAGCAAGAAAAAGCAAATCAAGTAGCTGAAAGACAAGAAGCTGGTAATATACAAAATTTAGAAAGACAAGGTGAAATTCAGTCAAGAAACTTAAAACAAAAAGTAGCTGGTATGGAATTGAGATTAGCAGCTGGAGACGTAGCTGGTACCGCGGCTGATATAAACGCAGCTCAAAGAGATATAGAAAGTGGAATAGATACCGCGGCTACTGCAGCTGGAACATATCTCGGTGGAATAGGTTAATATAATAAATTATGGCAGAAGACAAAAAATATAGAGAAACATTAAATGTTGATATAGATACAAATAATCCTATACAATCTTATATAGACGCTAAAAACGCACAGCGTAATATACGTACTAATTGGGATATTGCTAGTGATATTAGTAGTGATATTATGGCTGGTACACAAGCAATCCGAGAAGGTATACGTATAGAAGAAGAGAACAATCTTAAAAAACTAGAGGCTTATGAAAATCAGTTTTCAAATAATATTCTTAAGATAACAGAAAACGCTGGTAGTCTTGGAGAAGAATATTATGGTTTAGCTACTGAACAAGCTAAATTAATGCAAGAAGAATATATGGAAGCTGTAAAGAACGATGATAAGGAAACTCAAACAAAACTAAAGATGAAACTTCAGGGTTTATCTACTAGTGTTGGATCATTAAAAGAAAGTTTAACTATAGCTGCTGAATTAAAAAATGATAATGTTTTATCTGCTGGTAGAACTAGAGAAGAAATACAAATAGCAACTGTTTGTACAAATCCAGCTAATGCACGATATAAAGACGGTGAGTGGGTGTTTGAAGATCCTGAAAATGGTGAATTTTATACACAAGAAGATTTAGATAAATCATTAGGACAAATAGATGAAGTAAGTTCTAAGGCTTATTTAGAGTATGAATTTTCAATGAATGCCGCTGGAAGTAATTATATCGATGGAGTAGCAGGCGCTGCAAGTTTTGATTTTAGTAGAATTAAAACTAGTATAAGTGATAACTTTATAAATGAAGAAAATATCATGTCTATTATGCATGATGATTTTAGGAAAACTGGAAAAAGTAATACCTTCGCAGCACATCTAAGTGAGTATTTAGAAAAAATGCCTAATTATTATAAAACGTTTAATATAAGTGTAGATGGAGATGATATTCCAGGAAATAGTATAGCAGATAAAAAAGCTCTTATAAAAGCAATAACAGATAAAACAGATCCAAATTATAAATTTCTAGCTTCGAAAGATATTATTGCAGATTATTTAGCTCGTCAATCCGAAGCAAAGTTTTATGGTGAACATAAGTTATCTTTGAGTGAAAGAAAAGCCTTACGTCCACAACCAGGTCAAACTAAAAAAGAATTTATAGATAGTGGTGGTATTATGGGGGAGTTAGCGGGCGAAAATATCCATTGGAACGAAGAAACAGGAGTGTTTGAACAGAAATCAAGTTTGTCTGTTGAAGAATT
>CEPZ01019726.1_pt1 | contig 10472 bp, 13 predicted proteins | sample 530461 | NCBI WGS metagenome assembly CEPZ01 (sample SAMEA2620106, study PRJEB7988) | marine metagenome | isolation source: saline water (ENVO:00002010), including | reverse complement strand
CGCGCCATTTGCGTTGGATTAAGGAGACGGAGTAAGAATGATGTTAAGTGAATATATATATGAGAAAATGGTAGCACTGGGATGCGTGACAACATATTCAGTAGCTACGCGGAAAGTAACAAAAGAAGATATAGAATATTGGATAGTAGAGTGGTACAAAGATAAATACGGAAACATTCCACCGCTATGGTTAGCTGATAGAGAGAATGATGTGAGAATATGAAATTAAGTGAATATTTAGATGGACCCAATTTTTGCAATGTGTGTGGGCGGTGGATGTATCCACACGCCTCACACTTGTGTAAACGCTGCCGTGGAGAAGGAGACGGATTATGACAGAACAAACTCTTATCTGGAGTTTCCTCTCCTTCATTGGTGGACTGGGAATGGGGATGATTATAGCTGCAACATTGGGGTGTATATAATGAATGAATTTGACCAGTTTATGGCCACTTTAGATATAATGGCCTTCCATCTAAACAATGGTGAAAATGGTTCAATTATTGTTAGTAAATGGACATACGAATTAAATCAGTTACTGAAAATGTATAAGGATATGTGTCAGATAAATTCAGGGAATCTCATTAACAAAACTACAATCAATGACGATCCCTACTACGGGAAAGAGGGACCAAAATGAAAATGAAAAGAAAAATGACCGCAGCAGATTGGTATATGCTGATTGCAATGTTTCTGTCTGTATGGTTACTAATACTTATGAGGTACTGGAATGGATAGTCCATATACGAACTGCCGAAAATGTAGACAACCAATTCTCATTGCCGAGTCCTGGGCGGTAGGTAATTTATGTCCTTCGTGTTGTGTACGGAAACGTATGGAGGAGAGATATAAACAAAAACAAAAACTTCCAGAATATAGAGTGAAGATAGTTGATAAGAAAGAACCATTAATAAGAAAAGATGAGTTATTTTTTATTTTAACAGGAATATTGGGCCTGATAGGCCTGTATCTGCTGGTGATAGGATGACGACCTGTAATTTATGCGGCGAGCCCGCGACAGGCAAAGAACGTGGGGGCTTTATGGTTCGCACAGGAACAACAGTGCACACTGACTGTGTGTGGGAATTAGTGAATGAGAGCAAAAGTTCTAATAACTAACGCCGACTACTCGGTGCGTCCAGTTTCAGACCAGCCCGTCGTGGAATTGACAGGAAGAACCGAGAGCGGAGAATCTCTCACACTCTATGACGAAAACTTCTATCCTTACTTCTATCTCGCACGTCCACGCGAATATGATGTGCGTTCTTTGGCCCGCGCAGGGGCAGAAATCGTTGGAGATAAGACATTGGAGTTCGAGGGAAATGACATTCCCTGTGCAAAGATAAAGGCGAAAACGCCCTATGACATAAAACGTTTACGCGAACGTCTACACCGAAGAGGAAGACAAACGTTTTCATCTGATATACTTTATCCACTTAGGTACATTTACGATAAGGATTTATCTGCATACGTTGAGGTTGAATACGACGAACATTTTCATATCACAGACATTATAGAAGCAAAACCCTTCTCTGTAGACGTTCGTGTGTTATGTTTTGACGTTGAAGGAAGTTTACGAACGAGGGACGTCTACTGCATATGTGCACAAATTGACGGAATTATTAGCACGTTTACAGACGCCAATGGTGAGTCACAAATGTTGGAAGAATTCATAACGTTTGTAAGGGAACAAGATCCAGATATAATTACAGGATACAATATATTTGGTTTTGATATCCCGTTTCTTCTAGAGGCGTGCGAAAGAAATGATGTGAGATTTGAGCTAGGTAGACCAGGGGGAGTTCCTTGGAAACGTGATGACAAAAAGTATCGTATCCCGCAATGGAACCTGAATGGTCGTATACTTGTAGACACCTGGATGGAAGCACGTATCGAACTCAAGCCCATACAGGAAACGCTGGAATATGTAGGTCAGCTTCTGGGACTGGGGGGCAAATCAGATATCGACGCCAGTCAAATAGAGACAGAATGGAAGACTCGGCCCAAAGAGGTAGCGGAATACTGCGCACGTGACGTAGAATTGACCTTAAATATATTCAATCATCCGTCTGTGGGTGCGCTCGAAAAAGCAAAGGCGCTGTCAATTGCAACGAAGCTACCACTTGGAAGTTGCTTTATGCCGAAGACCACTCAGTTAGTGGACTCTATCTTGATACGGCGATTTGACAGATTGAACATTGCTGTTCCGCAAAATAGATGGGGAGAAAAGACAGACAAAATCACGGGAGCGAAAGTATTTAAAGTATATAAACCTGGTATATATACTAACGTTGGAATCTTTGATTTTAAGTCTATGTATCCCAGTATTATGATAGAGAATAATATATGTCCCTCGACATACACGCGATTAAAGTATGCATTCAACGATACAATTAAGTCCCCGATAGGCGCCCGATTCAGACAGAACAGGAAGGGCGTCGTTCCTGAAGCACTAGAAGAATTGTGGGAATGGCGTGACAACACTAAGGCACAAGTAAAGACAAGGGGAGACTACTACGATCGTTTACAAGCTTCAATTAAACTGCTGATGAACTCCTTCTATGGAGTTATGGCAAGTGACTTCTATCGCTTCACCAATAAGATGATAGGGGGAAGTATCACTGCATTTGCACGTCACGGTATACAGGACGTATATGACCGGCTGAATGGACGTGGATTCACTGTAATCTATGGGGATACTGATTCCGTATTTGTCCAGCTTAAGGACGACACTGATGCTCAGAAATTAGCAGGGGAAGTGGATATGGAATTAGAAAAGATACTAGAGACCTTCTTTACTCACGGAGCGAAAAAGAGATATGCTGCTACTGTCAAGTGGCCCGAGAAAGAGTTCTACGTAATGGGTTACGAACTACGGAGAGGGGATTCCTTCAGGGCACAACGAAAAGCACTGAAGGGAGCACTAGTAAGAATACTGGACAACGACCCTGATGCTGCTTTCAGATATGTAAGCACAATCGTGAAAGACATCAAGGAGGGACGAATTAAACTGGCTGACCTGGTAATCACGAAGTCGGTCAGGAAGGAATCAGACTATGTCAGGCCAGGCTCTATGGCGGGGGTTCAGGCCGCCAAAAAACTATTGGCTCGGGGCTATAATTGGATTCCGAACACCAAAGTGAGTTGGATAGTCACGGACTCCAAAGTGACACCAATGGACGTCGAACCTTACGTGGAAGATTTTTGTGAGGATATGGTACCAGATAAGTACTATTACGCCAAAAGACTTGTTACGACTCTGTCGGATATAGCCGGAGTATTTGAGTGGGATGACATAGGTTTAGCTTCAGGAACTAAACAGGAGAAACTGTTCTAAATATAGGAGATGCCGATGACAAGAAAAAGACGCAAGAAAAAGAATAATAAAGTCCCAAAGAATCGGACTCGTTACGAGGGGGAACTTGTAAAATTAATAGGTACCGCTAGACCCGATCTGTATGTTTCAGCTTCGGGGAGTACTGCAGGATGGGATTTGTTTATTGTTGGAAATCGCGGACGTCGATTTCTTCCAGTGGAAGTTAAAACTTCAAGCACCACAAAGCATATTAACTTGGCGTACAATGACAGAGTAAAGAGACAATACTTAAAGTACCACGACATATTAAAGAAACACAAAATTAATACGTGGTATGCCTTTAGATATGTTTCACGGAAAGGAAAAATGAAGAAGGAACAGAAGTGGAGATTCATCCCGATTGTGAATATTCCACAGATGGTTCTATCATTTGAAGAGGGAATTTCACTCAAGGAATTCACGGAAGTAATATTATGAAGGAAGAGAAATTAGAAGACAGGGGAATATTTACGTTTCCTGTTGTCAAAAATAAGAGCGGAAAACAAATCCGAAATTATTTTACCAAAGACCATTTCGAGACAATGCGGATTGGTTTAGAGAAGTACGTAAAGGAAAGAGGAATAGTGATCAGGGAAGAACTTCTACGCGAAGCAACGCCCTATTACTTGACGAACAAACAGTTAGGATATGTTGTAGCTTACAGTGAGAAGTACAATAGAAGGAACGACCTCCAGGGAGGAATATGTAGCTTCATATTCAGTAAGAATTATTATATCACAACTGTTGAAAAACTAAAAGAATTTATGGGGATTTATTATTATGGGAGATGAACAAACAACACCGATTGGTGCTGATCACATTCAGCACACGAATATACACGGAGATATTTCTGAAGACAAGAAACATTTCTTGGAAATATCTTTAGACGGGTTCAGGCTATGTCTGAGCACTTCAGAAAACATAACGCTTAATGACTTTAACAGAAGCGCAATGAAATTCTGGACCGAACTGGATGAATTTTTACAAAACTCATCACAAAAGAGAAGAAAAACTATGCGTATGGGACCAGATAATATGGAAGTAGGCTGATGTTTCCGAACGAGATATCCGAGTTTATATATACTCGTACATATGCTCGTTGGTTGGAAGAGGAAGGAAGAAGAGAATGTTGGCCAGAGACAGTGGAAAGATATATAGAGTTTTTACAAAAACACACTCGGAGTGTACCGGAAAAAACTATTCGTAAAATCAGGCAGTACGTCACAAGCTTTGAAGTAATGCCAAGTATGCGGATGTTATGGGCTGCTGGTCCTGCCGCAGAAAGAGATAGCACACCTATATATAATTGTTCTTTCGCCAACATAGACTGTGTTACGGCATTTGCCGAATGTCTTTATATACTGATGTGTGGCACTGGATTCGGTTTCAGTGTAGCTAATAAAAATATCGAGAAATTACCTGAGATACCATTTTTGAACGGGGAATCAAAACCTCAATATATAGTGATGGACACAAAAGAAGGATGGGCAGATTCCCTGAAAATGCAAATGGAATCTCTTTATAAAGGCTGTGAAATCGAATTCGACTATTCCGAACTCCGTCCTGAAGGAGCCAGACTGAGTACTATGGGCGGTCGGTCAAGTGGCCCCGCGCCGCTTATCAGACTGCATCAATTTGTCAGGGAAGTATTCCACGCAGCACAGGGACGGAAGCTTACTTCCCTTGAATGTCACGACATCTGTAATCAAATTGCGGAGATTGTGGTATCGGGAGGAGTCAGACGGAGTTCCCAGATATCCTTGTCGGACCTGGACGATGAGGCAATGAGGCACGCCAAGGACTGGCCGTTCCCAGAACGCAGGGCTATGTCAAATAATTCAGCTATCTATACAGAGAAACCGACAGCTGCTCAGTTCATACGAGAATGGGGAGAATTGGCAAATTCAGGAACTGGAGAACGAGGCTTGTTCAATTTGGAGGGAGCACGGTCGAACGCTCCATCCAGACGCAATCAAAGTCTAATCGAAGGGACCAACCCTTGCGCGGAGATAGTCCTACGAGACCAGCAGTTCTGCAATTTGTCGGAAGTGGTGGTCAAACCCGATGATAACCTGGATATGCTATTGGATAAGGTGGAGACGGCTACCTGGATGGGAGTTATACAGTCTTCATTCATCAATTTCCCTTACTTGCGGGACAAATGGAAGAGAAACTGTCAAATAGAGCGCCTTCTAGGCGTTTCTTTGACTGGGATGTGTGACAACATAGAAGTATTGAGTTCGGACGCTTTAAAGGCCCTTAAAATGCGCGCATTGCGTATTTCTAGGAAAGCAGCAGATGCCATAGGAGTGCATCACTCAAAAGCTGTCACCTGTATAAAGCCCAGTGGGACGGTCAGTCAATTAGTGAACTCCGCATCGGGTATGCATCCACGCTATTCCAAATACTACCTACGGAGGTATAGAATTTCTACCTCTGATCCCCTCCGTCATATGATGGAGGACCAAGGCGTAACGTTCTATCCTGAGGTTGGATCAAGCCGAGAGAGACCTACTACGTACGTTTGTGAATTTGCTGTCGAGTCTCCTGATTGTTCTCTTACTCGCCGAGATTTTAGAGCGATTGACCAGTTAGAATTATATAAGAGAATCCAGAAGAATTGGTGCGAGCACAATGCTTCATTGACCGTCTATGTTAGAGATAATGAGTGGTTTGAAGTGGGCAATTGGGTTTACCAAAATTGGGATATAATAAATGGGATTAGCTTCTTGCCGTACGATGGCGGAAAATATGAACTGGCCCCTTACAAGGAAATAGACAAGTTAACCTATGAAGAATTTATTCAAAAAATGCCGAAGATTGATTATACAGAGCTCACCGAGTTTGAACTTGAAGACACCACAACTGGTGCACGAGAGTATGCTTGTGTGGGCGGGAATTGCGATATATGAAAATAACAGAATTATTAGATAGACTGGAAACTGTGAAAGAGGTGTTGCGTGAACGTGAGACTGTCGTGACACCCGAGCTACTAGAAGCAATAGACTATGCGATGGGATTGCTTGCTCAAATGTTGAGCGCTGAAAAACTGATACAGTCGCCAATGAACGACCTCTTTAGTAGCCTTATTTCTGACCTTTCGGATATGAACGATGCTATGGGCGGACACGGCGGACGTCGATGGAAAGGAAAGCGTAGGTAAACAATGGACGCACTCGCAGAACTGAACGAGAAGTTCTGTGCGGATGCCAAGGAACTACGGTATATCCTGAAGATGTCAGACGGAAAGCTTGTTTTCTCCAACGATTCAAGACCGCACAGCCCGCACGTGGGTAGTTGGCTCCGCTCAGTGAAATTCAAGGACGAGAACTCATATTTATTTCTCTTGGATATTGACTCTGATTACTTAAGTCGTAAAATCATAGAAGGAGTCAAGGGTCTGTATGAAACCATTTACAATTATTTACACATAAAGCCTTTACTCAAAGCATCTGGCTCGAAGGGGGCACAACTTGTCTTCAAATTAAATTTCGAAAACGATTTAACTGAGAACGAATGCGTGGATCATATGAGGGACCTTGCGTATACTATCTGGCGACTCTCCACGCCAAGTGTCAGAGAAAAAATAGGGTTCGATGAGAAGCCGGGCATCGATTGCGCAGTTTACAAACGTCGCCAGATGCTTCGGTCCTTCTGTATACATCTTGGTTCGGAAAAATATTCAGTGCCATTTAAGTACCACGACAGCACAGGTATGATACGGAGGAGAATGAAACTTGCCGCGCCTCTCCTGGACTTCGATGGATTTGAAGAGCTGAATTTTAATGAGGATTATATACTATATAAATACAAAAAGCGGAGGATTTATCGTGAGGCAAGGCACTTTAAAACGCCCGACCCCAAACTTAGAATCAAAAGAACGGATAAAGGCAAGGTATATAAAAGGATGCCTCCATTGATGCAAAATATTGTAGATCAGGAGCACACAGAACACGACCTTAAGTGGCCTGTCATCACATATCTCCATTACTTTGAATGTATGACGGAGCAAGAAATAGGTGAATGGCTATTTGCCAATACATACTGGAAGGATTTGTCGAATGTTGACGTTACCAACTACCACGTTGGATGGAGTTGCAACCGAACGAGAGAGGCGTTTAACCGTAATCTGAAAATCGAAGCGGAAGGCGAACGTCCACTCATTTATATGGTACCGTTACCGAAGGATATAATGCTAGATATACGCACATCCCAGTTTGGAGCTGAATTCGATGTGAGCCAGGAGTTAGGATGGACAATTTTCCGTGCGTATCTTGCGGGCATCCGAAAAAAATTCAGTGAGTTCTTAGAATCTGAACAGTACGCAAAGTAACGAAACGTGCAGTAAAATAATTCCACTCGTTTCCTGCCTTACTTTTAATTCCTTCTTCATTCAACCAATGTGAGATGCGCCCATACGTCCATCCGTTCTGTCGATGTTTAACCATCTGTAGACAAATTTCCCACTCATCCCGTTCGTACCCAAAGCTGTCACTTCTGACTGCTCGTTGTCGGAGGGCATCAGTGCCTTTGGACGTGCTTCCGCTCAGAAGGAGTCCCTTGAAGGGGTCTCCAGACTGAAACTTGCCTGGCCTTTTCATTCCGATATCCTTAATTTTATCATTCCATTCTTTACTATAGATTCCGTGCATAAGCAAACTCCTATAAGATATTTAATACCTTATGGCTAAAAAATAGATGTGGAACGTCCTCTAAATCAGTTTTATTTTTCTTTCTAGATAATCGCCTACCCTGGGTATGCGTTTGTCTAGGCCGAGAGTGCAACTCACTGCACTTCGTGAGACACGTATACTTTTGGATGTCACACGATGATTTCCACGGAGAGTCTTGTCTGGAACATTTACATAAACAATATTTTCCAGACCTATGTCGAACCCACGACTCACATTTAAACTTATTTCTTTACTCTCCACGTAATTTTTCATTACTTCAATCCTGGCTACATCAGATAATTCAGCATTGTATTCTTTGTTTGATTTAAGCGTTGTTCCTACAATACCCATTGGACTGTTCCCATATGTGAACTCTCCCCAGGAGCCTCCCGGCCCAGTCACAATTGCCTTGGTGTGGGGTATCTGAAAGTTATATGACATAGATTTGATTCCGTCCATAAATGACAGACTTAACGTTCTATCAGAATCTAACGAACGTTTATTTCCTACGATGATTTTGTCTCCTTCCATTGCCACGAAGATCTCGAGTGGATCCTTGGGACTAGAGTCATCGACTACGTTCTCTATGAGGTCAAGGAATATGTCATAAGGGGGGCTTCCCTCAGTTCGATACCCTTTCATAGGAATAGGGGGATTTGTGTCGGAAAGTGCTGATATATCTATTATAGTATCAGTCACATTCAACTGATTTTTTATTACATCCCCTAAAAACTGAACTGCGCTGTACCCATCATAGTTATTTTTGTCGGTAATGACTACCGGCATTGCTTCCTTGCCCGCCAGGAACACACGGGGATCATACGCTTTAATGGATATCTGAGTATCCGAAGGGCTTATCTCACGCACATAACCTACGAACGTGGGCGTAGCCTCGGCTAAACCTTCGTTGAGAAAAAATTCTACCTTCGCATTAAATAGATGAGCGTCCTGATAATCTGGGTCCCCTATAGATACGGACAGTTGATTGATTTCCCCCCCACTCCTCTCACTGAATGATATGTTCTCGAATTCAGGGATGCGTTTTCCGCCGATAATTAGTTTGGGTTTACTATACGTATTTTGGCTCATTCTCTAGTATACCTCCAAGGGACAGGAATCCGTCACTAAGCCAGGTTCCATCTGAATTGAACTCTGCGACAGCTTCTGTCTGCATTTCAACTGCCCACTTCTCGGCAACGCGTCCAGTTGGCACGTCTTCTGACATACTGGTTATTTTTCCAAAGAACCTGACGATCTCACCGTTCGGACGTGTTAGATCCAGGTAGACAGGAGTCCCTTCCTGTTGGTAACGCTTGACTAGCTCATAGTCATCGTAGCCAGTGTGAGCTGCGGTACTATAATCACCGAAAGATATTCCACCAAAGCGAATACTTCCACCTTCGGAGCCTATCTTCCTTAACTCGGAACGACCTATCCTGTCGTCCACTCGTATATATTTTCCTTTGCGATTAAATGATAGCGATTGAGCAATTACTATACTATTTAAACTGACGTGCATAGAGTCAGTGACCTTGATGACTTCCGAATGGTCATTGTCGTATGGAAAGATCGTTGCAATATCGGGTGGATCGGACGTGCCATCTGTTACAGAAACCTGTTCACAGCCCACGGCAATCAGCACAGTATACGCATCGAAGTCCCAGTTCGAGTTAGATGTTAGCCCTTCCGGCCACAGCGCAGTACCTGCTTTATTTTTGATGTCGTCATACGCGCACTTAACCCAGTTGTCTGGAGCTTCGAACACCACGGGCCCATTTAAATACAAGGAACTGTCATCAACTATAGTCTTAGTATAATCTTCAAATGGAATTGCCCTAAACTTAATCTCATCCCTACGCGCATCGTACGCTGGATAGAATATGGAGATACGGCATAGTCCTCCCTCTTGCTCATTTATGTCATTATCGAATTCATTACGAGAAGAAAAGAATAGGCGGTCGAACTTTCTCTGACTATTGGCCAGAAGGAAAAAGTTTTTAGGGCCGGTCGTGAGAGCCTGCTCAGCGAAGGTACCAAGTGAACTACTTGAATTCTGATTTGCGGAGCTTTTTTCTGTCCAGGTACCGCCGTTATTTAAAGTTAACCATAGGCGGTGTTCCTTTGCAACTTCACTGGGGAGAATGGTACCGTTATTCCCTGCCTCGGAATAGTCACCAAAGGTCTCTATCTCGGAATAGGCAAACTTATCGTTGGCCACGTCAGCCCTATCGTCCTTGACCTGACACCGAAGAAGTCGATAGGAATCAAAGAAGCGGTATGTTCCGTCCTGCGTGTGAGCTCTTTCTGCATCGTCACTGTCCCGATTATCGATGTAATCCCTGAAACCAGCCCAAGTATCTACATCCACGAAGGGATCGTGCGTGTATTCTATCTGCGTCCTAAAATCGGTGAGCCTATTAATATAGTACGTATTCCCACCGTCG
>CEPZ01084682.1_pt1 | contig 10476 bp, 12 predicted proteins | sample 530461 | NCBI WGS metagenome assembly CEPZ01 (sample SAMEA2620106, study PRJEB7988) | marine metagenome | isolation source: saline water (ENVO:00002010), including | reverse complement strand
GAATTAGCAGAAGATTTTAAAGATGCTTGGAAAAAGTTGAATGTGAATTATGATAGGTTTTTCAGAACAACTGATAAAGACCATATTAAGGAAGTATCTAATATTTTAAATAAAACACATAAAAAAGGAGATATTTACAAAGGAGTTTATGAAGGATATTATTGTGTAGGGTGTGAAGCCTATTATACTGAGAAAGATTTAGAAAATGGTTGTTGTCATATTCACAAAACAAAAGCAGAATTAATGAAGGAAGATAGTTATTTTTTTAAGTTGTCTAAATATCAGAAGAAACTTCTTGAACTTTATGAAAAAAATCCAGGATTTATTTCTCCAGAAAGTAGAAGACGAGAAATAGTTAACCGTGTTAAAGAAGGATTAAGGGATTTGAGTATTTCTCGTAAAGATTATGGATGGGGAATAAAAATACCTTTTGATAAATCTCATGTTGTATATGTATGGTATGATGCTTTGTCAAATTATTATACAGCTACAAGAAAAAAAGGAAAAGAAAAATTCTGGCCGGTAGATGTGCATTTAGTTGGAAAAGATATTTTATGGTTTCATTCTGTTATTTGGCCTGCAATGTTAATGTCTGCAGGAATAAAAGTGCCTAAAAAAGTTTTTGCTCATGGATGGTGGACTTTTGATAAGGAAAAGATTTCAAAATCTAGAGGGAAAATAATTAATGTTGATGAACTAATTTCTATTGCAGGGGTTGATTCTGCAAGATATTTTTTATTTAGATCAACACCTTTTGGAGATGACGGAGATTTTTCAGAAAAAGTATTAATTGATAGACATAATAATGAATTGGCAGATAAATTAGGAAATTTAGTTTCAAGAGTTTCTACTCTTGCTGAAAAATATGGAATTGAAAAAACCCAGAATAAATTAATTGGAAAATTAAATCTAAAAAAAATTGAAAAATTATTTGAAAATTATAAATTTGACAAAATATTGAATGAAATTTTTTTATTTATTGATATTTGTAATGAATATGTTCAAAACAAAAAACTATGGGAAACTAAAAACAAAAAACAACTTTATGAACTGAAAGAATCTATATTAAAAATTGCAGAATTGTTATGGGCTTTTATTCCAGAAACAAGTGAAAAAATTACAAAACAATTTAATGCAAAAAAAATTAAAAAAGGAGAAATTTTATTTAAGAAAATTTAGAATGGACACACAAATAATAGAGATTTTAGGAAGAAATAGATTAATTAGTGAAATTTTAAGGAATGGTTTAGAAGTTTCTCTTCCAGAAAGGGATAGGGGAATAGATTTAATTGCCTATACAGATTTTTCAGATAAAACAGATTCTTTTATTGCAAAACCTATACAAATGAAAGCTTCAACAAAAGAATCTTTTGGAATATGGAAAAAATATTCTAAGTTTAAAGATTTGTTAATGGTTTATGTTTGGTATATTGAAGAAGAAGATAAAACTATTACCTATGCTTTAACTTATGAAGAAGCCTTTAAGATTTGCAAAAATCTTGGATGGTCAGAAACTATCTCTTGGAAAGAAAAAGGAGGTTATTCAACATCAAAACTTAGTACAAAACTTAAAGAATTATTGAAACCTTATAAAATGAGTTCTAAGAAGTGGTGGGATAAAATAACTAAGGTATAAAATGACAGAAGGAATTGTAAATTTTGATGATTGGGCAAAACTTGATTTAAGAGTTGGAAAAATTATTGAAGTTGAAGATATTGAAAATGCAGATAAACTATACAAATTTACAATTGATTTAGGAGAAACTGGAAAAAGAACCATTTGTGCAGGAATAAAAGAAAATTATTCTAAAGAAGAATTAAAAGGAAAAAAAGTAATTGTTTTTGCAAACTTGCAATCAAGAAAACTTAAGGGAATAGAAAGTCAAGGAATGATGTTGGCTGCTTGTACAGATGACAAAGTTATTTTAATTTCTCCTGAAAAAGATATAGAAGTGGGAAGTAAGGTTAGTTAATTATTTCTGTTTTTCATTCTTAATTTGTTAAAAATTCTTTCAAGTAATCTTTCTTTGTCTTTATCTGAATTATATTCTACATCAAGAATTTTTGCCGCAATTTCTTTGTAAGCTCTTGCTGATTTGCTTTTTGGATGTGTATTAACAACAGCATTTCTTAAATTCAAGGCTCTTTTAATATCTAAATCATGAGGAACCATTCCAAGAATTGGAACTTCCAACATTTCTTTTACTGTTTCAGATTGCATTTCTAAATCATCTTTTCTAACTTTTGTTATAATAACTCCAAGAACTGGTTTTTTCATTTTCTCTGCAATTTTTATTGTTTTCAAAGCATCAGTAATTGCTGGAATTTCAGGATTTGTAACTATTATCAATTCATCAGCTAATTCAATTGTCGAAATCGCTTCATTACCAAGTCCTGCAGCACTATCTACTATGATATAATCAGAAATATTTTTAAAATCTTTTTTAAAATCTTTTATTTTCTCAGGCTTTATTTTTTTTAATTCTGTAACTGATAAAGAAGAAGGAATAATTTTTATTCCGGATTCATGTTCATAAATAGCTTCATCCAAATCAGCCTTGTTTAATAGTACATGGTTTAAATTTACAGGAACTTCTGGAGAACCAAGATGAACCCCTAAGTTAGGTGTTGATAAATTCCCATCAACTATCAAAGATTCTTTATTAAAATAATTTATTGCTGCTCCTAAGTTTATTGCAGTGGTTGTTTTTCCAACACCACCTTTTCCAGACGTTATAACAATTATTTTCTTCATTTAACATGTAAATAACTAATTTTTATTAATTAAATTAAAATTCAATATAGAATTTTTACTTCTTTAGAAGAAATTGTTTTGTTGTACTTATAAACTTTTCTAACTCTTCCGCATATTCTTTAAGCTTTTCAAGATTTATATTTATCTCTTCTCCTCGATAAAAAACTTTTAAATTAACATTTTTTCTAAATTCCCCTGATTTTTCTTTTCTAAGATCTTCAATTTTTCTGAACATTTCATACATTCCTAAAGTATTTTGAAAATTTTTGTCTTTTTTAAAAAGTTTTTTCATTTCTTCTATTTTTTTTGTAGGATTTAAAGGAACTGATGAAATTTTCTTTTTCTTTTTAGATTTTTCTAATATTGCATCTATACTTGTTTCAATCATTTTTCTCCATCTCAGAATAAGATTTATTATAATGTCACAAGTTTTTGTGTATTTCAAACTGACATAAAGAAGATGGTCAGCACTTATTTTTTCTTGAATTATATCTTCCATTTTATTAAAATTCCCCTAAGTAATTAAATGCCTGAAAATTTTGATCTAATTTTAATTAGAAGTGTGCTAAACCAAGATTTCGAACTTTTTATACTTTTCTTAAATTTTACTCACTAAGTTCAAGAATTGCTTGAGCCAAATCACCTGTTTCTTCTAAGGTTTTTTTTGCTTCTCCTTCATCTGTTCCTGTTTTCTCCATAACTGTTTTTATGTCTTCTTCAGAAATAGAATTTGATTCTTCTTGTATTTCTCCAGAAATTTGAAAACTTTCTTGTCCTTGCATCTTTATTTTTATTACAGAAGGATTTTTAATAATTAATTTTGAATCATCATTTTTTTCTATAATAACTCTAGAAGCATCAATTTCTTCTTGATTCATTCCCATTTGTTTCATCATTGCTTGCATCTTTTTAGGATCCATATTAAACATTTTAATAAATCACCTCTAAACCAATTCTAAAAGCCACTATCATAATTACAAAGATAATTACATGTGTTGGTTTTAAATTAAACACACTTTCATATTCTTCATTAAAACGCATTAAACCGCCAAATCCACTAGGAGTATTCATTTGTTCATTTGCCATATTTTTAAATAAGTTGTAAGTATTTAAAGATTTCTTATGAAACAAGAAAAGTTTAAAAGTTTCTTTAATATTTTTAAGTAATGGCAAAACAACATTTTGATTTTAAAAAAACTGAAGAAAAAATAAGGAAATTTTGGGAAAAGGAAAAAATTTACAAGTTTGATAGTAAGAGTAAAAAGGAAATTTATTCTATAGATACTCCACCACCTACTATTTCTGGAAGACTTCATATGGGTCATGCTTTTGGTGATTCACAACAGGATTTTTTTGTAAGATATAAGAGGATGAAGGGTTTTGAAGTTTTGAATCCTTTTGGAACTGACAATAATGGTTTACCAACATTAAAATTAATTGAAAAAGAAAAAAATGTTGATTCTAAAAAAATGAAAAGAGAGGATTTTATTGAATTAGCTCTTAAAACTATTAAAGAAGAATTTATTCCTTCATTTCTTGAAGATGCAAAAAAACTCGGAATTTCTGCTGATTGGAATTTATTTTATTCCACTATTGATAAGCGTTCAAGACGAATTTCACAAAAATCATTTATTGATTTATACAAAATGGGGAGAGAATATAGGATTGATGCTCCTTCTCTTTGGTGCACAACATGTCAAACCACAATTGCGCAAGTTGAATTAGAAGATAAAGAAATTGAAACCACATTTAATGATATTTCATTTAAGGTTGATGGGAAAAATTTGATTATTGCCACAACAAGACCTGAATTATTGCCTGCATGTGTTTCTGTATTTATTAATCCTAAAGATAAGAAACATAAACATTTAATTGGTAAGAAGGCAAAAGTTCCTTTGTTTGATTTTGAAGTTCCTATTTTAGGAGATGAAAAAGCTGATTTGGAGAAAGGCACTGGTGTTGTTATGTGTTGTACTTTTGGAGATCAAACAGATGTAGAATGGAAAAAAGAACATAAACTAGGAATTAAAGAAGTTATAACAAAAGATGGCAAGATGAATGAGCTTGCTGGTAAATACAAAGGAATGAAAATTAAAGAAGCAAGAAAAAATATTATTGAAGATTTGAAGAAGAAAAGTTTATTGGTTGGACAAAGGAAAATTATTCATGCAGTGAATGTTCATGAAAGATGCCTAAATGAAATTGAGTTTATTAAAAGTAAGCAATGGTTTGTCAAATATCTTGATCTTAAGAAAGATTTGTTGAAATGGGGCAAGCAGATAAAATGGTACCCTGATTATATGAAGAATAGATATGATAATTGGGTTAAAGGATTAAAATGGGATTGGTGTATTTCAAGACAAATCCCTTTTGGAATTCCATTTCCTGTTTGGTATTGTAAAAAATGTGATGAGGTTGTTCTTGCAAATGAGAAAGATTTGCCTGTTGATCCTATTGAAGATAAACCTCCTATTAAAAAATGTTTGAAATGTAGCTCAAAAGAATTTATTCCTGAAAAAGATATTATGAATACTTGGGCAACTTCTGCACTTACACCAACAATTACTTGGGATCTTTTGAAAGGAACTGATGTTTATAATAAAATTTACAAAAAACCAATGAATATAAGAAGAAATGGACAAGATATAATTACTTTTTGGGATTTTAATACTATTGTTAAATCTAAATTACATTATGGTATTTTGCCATGGAAAGAATTGTTCATTAATGGCTGGATGCTTGGTAGTGATGGTAAAAAAATGTCTAAATCTAGAGGAAATGGTGTTTCTCCTCAAGAAATTGTTGAAAAATGGGGTGCGGATGTTTTAAGATATTTGTCAGCTTCTTCTAGATTAGGTGAAAATCTTGCATTTCCTGAAAAAGAACTTGTAGCAGGAAAAAAACTAGTAACGAAATTGACTAATGCTTCTAAATTTGTTTTTATGAATTTAAATGGGTTTGATGGAAAGAAGCCGAAGAAATTGGAATATGTAGATACTGTTTTTTTAGCTAAACTTTCTGAAGTTATTTATATTTCTTCTCAATATTTTGAAAGATATGAATATTCTAAAGCTAAGCAATTAATTGAAAATTTATTTTGGAAAGATTTTGCAGATAATTATCTTGAGATAATTAAGAAAAGGATTTACCAAGGAGAAGGTAATAAAAAATTATCAGCACAATATACTTTGTATAAATCTCTTTTTGAAATTATAAAAATGATTTCTCCAATAATGCCTTTTATTACTGAAGAAATTTATCAAGAATATTTTAAAAAAACAGAGAAAAATAAATCAATTCATATTTCCGAATGGCCTAAATTTAAAAAATCTGATTTGGATGAAGAAAAACATTTTGAATGGCAAAGATTAATTAATTTAATTTCAAAAGTTAGACAAGAAAAAACAAAAGCTCAAAAGCCAATGAATTCAGAAATTATTTTGACTTTGGAGAAAAAAGATAAACAAAAATTAAAAGATGTTATTGAAGATCTAAAAGATGTTATGAATATTAAAGAAATTAAAGAAGGGAAGTTTAAAGTAGAATTTATATAAAATGGTTTTTTTACAAAAATATGGAATTAGATAAAAATGAATTAGAAGAAGTTTTAGAAGTTATTGAGAATTATAAGGGAAGACAAACAGAATTAATTACAGTGTATATTCCTGCAGGTTATGATGTTAATTCTGTGCAAAGACAACTTGAAGCTGAAAAAGGAACTGCAAAAAATATTAAATCAACCTCAACAAGAAAAAATGTTTCTGAAGCACTTGATAAGATTGTAAGGCATTTGAAGACCTTAAAGAAAACTCCTAAAAATGGATTGGCAATTTTTGCAGGCAATATTTCTAAAGCAGAGGGGCAAAGCGATTTGCAATTATGGGATATTGAACCTTATATGCCCTTAAAAATTAGATTATACAGGTGTGATAAGCAATTTGTCCTTGAACCTTTGAAAGAAATGCTTGAAGTAAAAAAAGTATTTGCATTATTAGTTATGGATAGAAAAGAAGCAACCATTGGTTTATTGGAAGGAAAAAGAATTGAAATTTTGCAGAAAATGACTTCAGGAATTCCTTCAAAAGTTAGGGCTGGTGGTCAATCAAGTCAAAGATTCCATAGAATCACAGAAGGTTTGGTAAAAGAATTTTATAACAGAATTGCAGAACAAATGAAAAAAATATTTTTCGACATGCCTAAACTTAAAGGTATTTTGGTTGGAGGTCCTATTCCTACAAAAGATGAATTTCTGGATGGAAAACATCTTGTAACAAAATTAAGAGAAAAACTTATTGGTGTTGTAGATATTGGAGATGCTGATGAATCAGGTTTGAAAGAGCTTGTGAAAAAATCGCAAGATATTTTAGCAAATCAAGAAATAATAAAAGAAAAAAAACTTTTGGAGAATTTTTTTGAAAAACTTGGAGAAAATCCAGATATTGTTGTTTATGATGAAAAAGGAATAAGAAAAGCACTTGAATATGGGGCTGTTGAAATTTTGATTTTGTCAAAAAAAACTGATAAAAAACTTTTAAAGGAATTAAGGAAAATTGCAGAAAATATTTCATCCAAAGTAGAAGTTGTTTCAACAGAAACAGAAGAAGGTGAACAATTTCATAATCTTTCTGGAATGGGTGCTATTTTGAGATTTAAGGTTTAAACTATATTTTTTAGTTCAATAATTCTTAAAAACCAGTTTTTTCTTAAATATTAATGAAAAAAGGATTAATAGCACTTACAATACTTGCACCTTTTCTTACAGCTTGTCTTGGAGATAGGATGATGGAGGTGGAAGAAGGTAATCCACCATTCACATTATTACATGAACCAAGTGCAAAAGTTAAGGGTTATCAGAACTCAGAAGATGAGAAAACAGGTGAAGCAAGGTTAAAAGTTTTTTATGAATTTCCTGATAAGTTTGGAAATCCACAAATAATTGAAGAAATATTTTATAAAAATCCTGAAGGAACAGTATATTTTTCTTCTTCTACAAGACCTGTTGAACAAACAACCCCTCATAGATAATTTTAGTTTCAAAACCTTTAAAATCTTGAACTCTTTCTCTAAATTATGCAAGAAAAAGAAGATTTGAATAAACTTGAAGCAATATTTTTTATTTCGGGAAGATTTTTGTCAATGCAAGAACTTATTTCATTTTTAGATATGAATCCTATTATGATACATGAACTTATAGAAAAATTAAAAGAAAAATACAATAAAGAAAATTCTGCAATTGAAATTGTGGAAAAAAATAAGCTGTGGAAAATGGATGTTAAGAAAATATATTCTGATATAATTAATAAATTTGCCACAGGAAAAAGTGAATTTTCAAAATCAGAACAGCAAACACTCGCAATTATAGCATACAAACAACCAATTAAACAATCTGTTTTAATTAGAATTAGAAGTAATAAGGCTTATGACCATATAAAAAAATTTAATGATTTGGGATTAATAAAAAGGAAAAAAATTGGGCATACTTATGAATTAAGTTTAAGTGATGATTTTTATAATTATTTTAATGTTCAAAAAGGAAGTAATCCTTTTGAATTAAAAAAATAAATTAAAATGCCAGAAACAATAACAATAATCTATTTAGTTTACATTTTTATTGCACTTTATTTCTTATTTTTGTTTACTTTAGTTTTTATTCAAAATAGAAAGGAGATTTTTTCAATTCCAAAATCTAATAGAAATTATTCTGTTTCAGTTTTAATACCTGCTTTTAATGAAGAAGAAAGTATTAAAGGAACTGTAGAAAGCATTTTGAAATCTGATTATAAAAATTTAATTGAGATAATAATAATAAATGATGGTAGTTCTGATAATACTTTGAAAATTGCAAAACAATTAGAAGAAAAATATTCTAAAGTAAGTGTATTTGACAAAAAAAATTCTGGGAAAGCTGATTCTTTGAATCAAGCATTGAAAATCGTTAAAGGTGAATTAATTGCAATAGTTGACGCAGATTCTTATCCTGATAAAGAAGCAATATCTTCTATGATTGGTTATTTAGATGATGAAAAAGTAGGGGCTGTTACAACAAGAATTCTTGTTAGGAATAAAGATAATTTTTTAGGAAAAATGCAATCTATTGAGTATAAGGTCATTGCTTTCACAAGAAAGATGCTTGGATTTTTGGATTCTATTTATGTAACTCCAGGACCTTTGGCATTATATAGAAAATCTGCATTATCAAAAATAAATGGTTTTGATTCTAAAAATATGACAGAAGATATAGAAGCAACATGGAATTTAATTCATGAAGGTTATAAGGTAAGAATGTCTTTTGTTTCAAAAGTAACCACTGTTGCTCCAGAGACTTTAAAGAAATGGTTTACACAAAGGATTCGATGGAATATTGGAGGGTATCAAACTATTTTAAAATACAAACATTGTTTTTTTAGAAAAGGAATATTAGGAATTTTTATATTGCCTCTTTTTTCTATATCTCTTGTTTTAGGTGTTTTTGGATTAAGCCTTTTTACTTATAAAATTTTCACAAGAATTTTATCCTCTTACTTATCTACTAAATATTCCATAGCTGCACAAACAGCTGTTTTTGTATTGCAAGATATAAATTTTAATCCCTCTGTTTTAAATTTCTTAGGAGTTCTTTTATTTATTTTGGGTTTAGCATTTGTATTTTTTGCTTTGAGATTGATTAATAAGCATATTAAGGAAAAGGAAAGTTTTTTTAGTGTTATTTTTTACTTATTAATATATATAGTACTTAGACCAGTAGTACTTATTGTTTCATTGTATAAATTTGTAAGAGGAAAATATTCATGGCGTTAAAAAAATTAGAAAATAAAAAACATGTATTTTGGCAAGCATTTTTCCTAACTATTTTGTTCTTTTTTTTAGGTCTTGTATTAGGAGTTTATTTAGAACAATTAAGATCTGATGATTCTAATATTCTTTTTTATCAATCAGAAGTTTCTTTGTATGACTCTTTTGCATTAGGAAAACTTTTAGAAAATCCTTATGTGTCTTGTGATGATTTAATATTTGCCAACGTAAATTTTGCTGATAAAATTTATGAAGAAGCAAAAGAATTAGAAAGATTTGATAGTTCAAATAAATTAACTGATTCTTTGAAAAAAATTCATAGTAAATATGATCTTTTAAGAACCTTATTATGGATGAATCTTATAAAAGTTAAAGAGAATTGTGGAAATATAAACACGGTGGTTTATTTGTATTCATATAATGCTGAAGATATTGAGATAAAGTCAAAACAAGTTGTGTGGGGTAAAATTTTGCAGGATTTAAAAGAAGAAAAAGGAAATGAAGTTATTTTGATTCCAATTGCTGTTGATCAAGAAATTACTTCTCTGAATTTTTTAACTAGAACTTATGATGTAATGGAATTTCCTGCTGTTATCTTAAACGAGGAAACTATTTTGTATGATCATAAGACTGTTGAAGAGCTAAAAGAATATTTTAATTAGTATTTTTAATCACGAAAATATTAAAAAATGCTTGTTTTCTTTATTTTGGATGGAAGAATGTTTTAATTGTGGTATTTCAGAAACAAAAGCAATATTATTTGATACAATTCTGTTAGTAGGGGTTGTGAAAGTTTGCGGAAAATGCTCTGCTAAAGAGAATGTTCCTTTAATTAAAAGTGAATTTTCGTTTCAGAATGAAAAAAAACAAACTGTTTATGATAGACTTTCAAAAATTTCTGGAGTTGATTTAAAAAAGAGAGAAGATGA
>CEPZ01013612.1_pt1 | contig 10477 bp, 12 predicted proteins | sample 530461 | NCBI WGS metagenome assembly CEPZ01 (sample SAMEA2620106, study PRJEB7988) | marine metagenome | isolation source: saline water (ENVO:00002010), including | reverse complement strand
TTTATAATAATCATGCACAATCATAGAAAACTCAAGAAAACGCATTAAAGGCTGTGAATGTATAATTAAGCTTTCTCAGTATGTTTAACCACTCATTAGTGGTTTCATACCGAAACATTTATAAAGAATATATAGTTCTTTTTATATATGGTTAATGGAAATGATAGTAAAAGTTTAGTAGTACATGTTCAATATGTAATAAAGCAGAAAGTAAGATTCATATTAGTAAAGCATCCATGGTTATTTAAGTAGATGGTGTTTTGAAACATATTATGCAGATCATCCTGACATGCTAAAGATTATAAAAGGATTACAATTTAAACATCCAACATGTGATGGTTTATATCCAGTAGATATGTAATAATAAAGGAAAAATATAAAATGGAAAAACAATACCAAATAAAATCAGGAAAGGATTCTATTCCTAGAAGTATGTATGATCTATTATGGAATGGTGGACCTAGTGTCTTTTTTTTAAAAGGAGATAGAGTTAATCCAGTTGCAGTAAAATCTAATAGAGTAGCTATTTTTGATAAATATAGAGGATTTGAAGTAGATCTTGAAACAGAGATAATTTTTTCTACAGAACAAAGACCTAAAAGAAATGAAACTGTGGGTGTTAAAAGATACCTTGTTGTAACAGATCTTGATAAAGATGGCCTTGTTGATGCAACTATAGAAGAATTTAAAAGACAAGATATTCATTTAGAAAATGATCCTATTTTAATGGAAGAATTTTATAGTGCAGGTATAAGTGGATTAGAAAAAGAATATTAATAAGATAAAAAATGAAAATACTAGCAGCCGGTGACATACACGGCGACATAAACCTTGCAAAGAGTTTAGCAGAAAGAGCTGTTAAAGAAGAAGTAGACTATGTTATAATCTGCGGTGACATAACATATGGAGATATGTCAACTACACACTTAATAAAACCGTTTGTTGAAAGAAATCTAAAAGTGTTTATCATACCAGGCAATCATGAATCAATTGCAACAACTGGTTTCTTATCAGAGCTTTATGGAATAAAGAATTTACATGGATATGCAATTTCTTCTAATAATGTAGGTGTATTTGGAGCAGGTGGAGCAACAAATGTTGGACCAGCACCAATAGTTACAGAAGAAGAATTATTTGGTTTATTAGATAAAGGCCATGATAAAATAAAAGATTTACAAAAAAAGATAATGGTTACACATATGCATCCATCTGAATCATTAATGGGCCAGTTATCTGAGTTCGTACCACCAAGTACTGCTGTTAAAAAAGCAATTGACACTTTTAAACCAAACATTTTACTATGTTCTCATGTTCATGAAGCAGAAGGAATAGAAGAAATGATTGGTAATACTAAGGTTATTAATGTTGGTAAGAAAGGAAAAATTATTGAACTTTAAGTTTTCCAAAATTTTAAAATTTAATTTCAATTCATAAGATATTCTACTTCTCTTAATAATGATTCGTGTTCACTTTTACGAGTTTCTGATAAAATACCACAATAAAAATCTCTTATTTCTATTCTATCTTCTTGTGTGAATTGTATACCCATTAAATAAGCACATTCTTCTGAAGTAAACATCAATTGTTCAAGTTCATTTATCATTTTATTTTCACCTTATTATATAATATAAAGTAATAAACAGAGACACTTTAAAAACATTTCGATTACAATATATAAAGTATATACTTTTAGTGTAATTTTGGATTTGTAAAATATAAATATAACATATCCTCTTTTCTTTGTTGTTCTAAATGTAAAGGAAAATCAGAAAAATCTATTGTCCTTAATATTGAATCATTATCATAAATCTTATAAAACTTTCGTGGTTTATCAGAATCATAAATTAATTTTAGATCTAAACAAAAAGTTATTTCTCTTTTATTGTTAAGAACAAATTGATGTAAAATATCTTTTGTAAATCTCATCACACAGATACTTAATTTTCCACCAATTAAGTGAATCAGATTATATTTTTCAATAATATCTTTAGAAACTAAATCACTTACTTCTCCAAATGCACTAAATTCATGTACTCCTTCATAAGATTCACGTTCTGACCCATCCATATTATAAAAAAAATATTTCTGGTTTTTTGGAATGGTGTTTACTTTTCTTCCAATATCATCTAAATAAATAGTATCTCCATAATTAAAAGCATGAATAAAAGCAAACATTTCATGCATATTTGTATCTCTCATATATACATAAAGAACTAAAATTAATTTAAAAGCTTAACCCTTAATCACACCCAAAGGCACTACCCTGACAACTGTCTTACCAATACCTAATGAATCAGATACTCTGATAACTTCGTCAATGTCTTTATATGCTTGAGGTGCTTCCTCTGCAATACCTTTCCAAGATGCACCTTTTAAGAATATGTCTTTTTGCTCCATTTGTTTTTTAATTTGTTCTCCTCTGAAGTTTCTTAACATTTCAGACCTAGAAGCAACTCTTCCTGCACCATGTGCAGTTGAAGCAAAGCTTAGTTCTTCTGCTTGTTTTGTACCAACTAAAACATAAGACGCAGTTCCCATTGAACCAGGTATAAGTACTGGTTGACCTGTTTTTTGATATATTTGTGGCAATTCTTCCCTACCAGGACCAAAAGATCTAGTTGCACCTTTTCTATGAACACATAGTTCTTTTGTTTTACCATCTACTTGGTGTTTCTCAATCTTAGCAATATTATGACAAACATCGTAAACAACATTTGCTTCTGAATCTTTACCAAATATCTTTTGTAATGATTCTCTAATCCAATGTGTTATCATTTGTTTGTTTGCAAATGCAAAATTACCAGCAGCACCCATTGCATTCAAATATTTTTGACCTAAATCTGATTGAATTGGAGCATTTATTAATTGTCTATCTGGTAAATCTTTAATACCATATTTTTGTTCCATTTCTTTTATATAATCACTAGCAACTTGATGACCTAAACCTCTAGAACCACAGTGTACCATTATCACAACATTATCTTTATTATCTAACATAAAAGTTTTAGCAAGTTCTGGTTTATAGATTTGGTCAATCTTTTGTATTTCTAAAAAATGATTACCAGCACCTAATGAACCTAACTGAGGCATTCCTCTTTGCATTGCTCTTTCACTTATAGCATTTGGATCATTTGGTAAACAACCATGGTCTTCTGTATGTTCATAATCTTGTTTAACACCATAGCCTTGTTCAACTGCCCATTTTGTTCCACCAGCTAATACTTCTGTTAATTCTTCTTTAGAAAATCTTTTTTTACCTTTTTTACCAACACCTGCTGGGATATTGTCAAATAATAAATTAATTACTTCTTTTCTTTTCTTCATCATATCATCTACAGATATATTAGTGGACAATAGTCTAACACTACAATTAATATCATAACCTACGCCACCTGGTGAGATTATACCTTTTTTCATGTCAAACGCTGCAACACCACCTATTGGGAAACCATATCCTTGATGAGCATCTGGCATAACATAAGATGCTTTTTGTATTCCTTTTAAACATGCAACATTCTTAGCTTGGTCAAGACTTTTATCTCTTTTAATTAAATTCATTAATTTTTCAGAAGCATATACTATTGCAGGTACTTTCATGTTACCTGTTTTTTCTATCTCCCAAATAAACTCAGATTTTTTTTTAATTTCCATTGAATCACCTTCTTAGTATAGAAATCTTAGATTAATATATAAAGTTTGCTGAATAATATTTATAATAATTCATAAGTAACAATAGGACTAGAGGAATATAACTCAGGATTTGTATATCTTTCATAAAAGCCTAATGGTATTTCATCAATCGTAACTATATTAGAACCTAGTTTTTTGTCTGAATTCTTTTTTGTTTTTGTCTTAGATCCTGAAAGATGGATGTTAACCCATCTTCTATCATAAACAACTTCAATGTTAGGATTATCAATATTTTCAGGAAGTTCATCTGTGTTAAAAAGAGTTAATGTTGCATTATCTTTGTATAGTTTTCTTAATTCTCTATTGATAATTATTTCTCCAACACTAATCCCATTATCTTTATACTCCGGATTATAAAATATTTGAAAATAATGTTTATCTCCTTCATGGCCTATTAAGAATAATCTTATACCACATTTACTGAATTCTTTTAGAATTTTGCTTTTTAGATTTTCTATCCCATTCATTACTATTACCTTACAAATCAACAACAACTTGAACAACAAACTGTTCTTTTTGTTTTTTAACAAACATTTCATTATAAGTCACTGCTTTGACTTCGCCATGTATTGCATAGCCTTGTAAATCAGTATCACCAACAACTTCTGCAAATAACACAAACTTACCATTTGCTTTACTTATCTTTAAACCAATGACTTTGTGTAAGAAAAAGGTTTCTGCATCTAATAAGAATAATAATTCTTCTAAAAAATTGTACAATAATGATTCTTGATTATCAGCTTTTACTTCGATCTTCTTTGTAACCTTTGGCTTGATCTTATCTGTCTCAAACATTACACTAAACATAGCTAAAGCTGCGTTTGAGAATGCTTCATCCAATGTTTTGCCGAATGCTTGGAACTTTGCATCTGCTGTGTGTTCTAGGAATTTGTATTTTTCCATATTATTGTTATTATTGGATGTTATATATATAATTTGTTGTTAAACTCATCTGATGAAACCCTTTTGTTCACCTACTCAATGTTCACAAAATGACTAATTGGCTATGACAATCCAAAAATCCTACTACGTTTCACCTTACTTATAAAGCTTTCAGAAATACTTACTCACTATCATTCGTAGCTGCCCTGCCTATTCGGGCTTGTCAAGAACTGAAAGCTCTTGAGCATGATCAGAAATTTTCAATTTCTGACATTTTATAAGATTGCCCTCACAACGGCAGAAACATAATAGGCAGCAACAGTATTTCTGACAGCACATATAGATATTTAATATATAGCAAATTAACCGAAACATATATAAATATATATGAAATAAATAATACTTAATTAAATTAAAACTAATAAAACAGGAGGAATATATAAAATGTCAATAGATGTAAAAGAACAAAAAAGAGAGTATATGACACTCAAAATACCAAAACCTAAGAATCTTGAAAGGATTTTCTATATATTTGTTATAATAGGGTTATTATTTATGTTATTAGTACATAATCCTTTCCCAGAACTAACATGCAAAAGCTGTGAAGTATCTGGAGTAGGAAATGATGTAACTGCATCTGCAGTTGAAGATAGTTCTGAAGAAGTTGTAGAAACTCAAGCAGCAGTTGAAGAAACAACTGTTGTACCAGAAGTAGTAGAAGAAGTTGTACCTGAACCAGAACCTGTAGTTGTACCAGTTGTTGAAGAAGGACCAAAAATGACTGCTTTAGAAGGAGAAATCAAATATACAATTTTAAGTATAGACTCAGTTGTTAAAAACGCAGGAACAGACTCAGAATATGGAAAGATTACAACTGTTACATATAAATTAGAAAATAATCAAAAAATAATTGAAAATATGCATGTCAAAGTTTATGCATATGATGGAAAAAATTCAGATACAACAGATTTAGAAAGAGCAGACATATCATTTGATATAGGTAAAGGAGAAGTAAGAGAGTCTACAATTAAACTAAAAAGTGGATCATTTAAGGATCTTGATATAGAGAAGACAGTTAAATTAAAGTTTTTTGAATCTAATAAATGGTTAAAGACTATTGAGAAAAATCATTTGATTAAATAGGTTTTTTTTTATTTTCTTTTTTTTACTTTATAATATCATTTTTTAAAATTTAATAACTTTTAGTATTCTTTTGTTTTATTTAGAATTCTTCAATATGGCATTAAATGTACTTTATCCTGAGGTTCTTGTTCTTCCTCACTTTGACTTGGTTGTGCAGGTGTGTTACCAAACATGTTAAACACACCACCTTGAGAACTGGTTTGAGTTGGACTAGAATTAGGTATGGAATTAAGATTAGTGTTAGAGTCTGTATTATGGTCGGTATTAGAACTAGGAAGAGTGTTAAGACCAGAATTAGGATTCATACTGGCGTTACTAGGACTTTGAACAAGACTATTTCCAAACAAATCTCCGGCATTATTACTTCTAACTACAGAATTAGTTAAAGAAGAAAGCAATTGAATTGCTTTTTGTACAGCTTCTGGTGAATCTTTTTCAGTGTCAATTGTAATCTTCATATTGGATTCCTCATTTTATTATCACCTTCAATATGAAGGCTACGAACGATAGTGAGTATGTCTTCATATCTAATACTACAACCTCACCATTTTAATATCTTCATCTGTAATAGTTTTTCTTCCACAGTTCTTAGCAATCTTTACTGCTTGCTCAGCTATCTGTAATCCTATATCTTCTAGTACATCTGCAAGTGCTTTTTTTGCAGGGTCAGAAACTCTTTTTGCTCCTGCGCTTTTTAAAATTCTTTCAGCAGGTGCTGCTGGTATTGCTTTAGCCATATATTATTCACCTCAGTTTATTATTATGAATATAGATTATATTGGTATGTGTTTATATATTTTTCCTTTTTTTGATATGTTTCCACTTAAATAAGCTTCATCCAAAAATCCTATTCCATTTTGCCTCGCTTAATGCTCAGCAAAACTACATCTGGCCTAACAGCAAACAATGTGTCATAAATGCAGAGCATTTATGAGCATGATCAAGAATCTACGATTCTTGACATCACAGACGGATATTTTGGATTAAGATATTACTTAAATAAGATTTAAAGATGATAATTCGTTAAAAGGACTTAAAATTACTACTACATCATAAAACACAAAAGATAAATATATCTTAGTTTTTAGTGATGTTATATGGAAAAAATTATTAAAAAGATTAATAAAAATATAAGTGATCTGAAGACTGCAATTGATTTTCTTAATAGACAAAACATTGGTGCAAGTAATAAGTTTGTGGAAGCACAAAAAGAATATTATATGAAAAGGATGTTTAATTTGACAAACAAAATTGATGATCTGAATCTTATGCTTAAAAAACAATTAAAACAAGACCAAAACTTAATAGGATTGATTGAATTATTAACTGATATATCAAAGATAAAGGACAAAACTGATATTATTATGAAAGCTAACAAAGCTCAGAGATTGATTAGGTCAATTAATTTGTCTGTTGAAGGTATTTTTATCAAACCAAATAATATTCCTGATGCAGTTCAACATGAGATTCTTGAAGATATAGATGAGTTAAACAGATGTTATAGTTCTGTATGTTATAGGTCAGCAATCATATTATGTGGAAGAATATTAGAAACTTGTTTATTTAGAAAGTATTATGAATTAACAAAAAAAGATCTTTTAGCAACATCGCCTAACATTGGTTTAGGTAAGTTGATTGCAAAATTAACAGAACAAAGTGTTAGGTTTGATCCTGGTTTAACACAACAGATTCATTTAATCAATAATATAAGGATTCAGTCTGTTCACAAGAAAAAGGATTTGTTTTTGCCAAGTCAACAACAGACAAGGGCAGTTGTTTTGTTTACAATGGATGTTATTAAGAAGTTGTTTTAAAATCAAAGATTTTAAAGCTTAAAAATGTTTACATTTTTATTGTTTTGAAATCAGTAGTTTAATTCAAAAATCCTATTCCATTTTATTCATTTCATTCATAAAATTCCATCTGGCCATGCCATGAATACCTTTGGTATCAATGGCATCCATGGCACAGACGGATATTTTGAATTAAACTTGTATTTATACAAAATATACTTTAAAGAAACAAAAAGATTATAAATGAATTTATAAAACGAATAAATAAAGATGAAAATTCAAAATCTTTATTTTGAAATTCATTGAAATCGGAGATTTAAATGAAAACATTAAAACCATGGGTGAAGATTGTAATATTTCTTGCAATAGTTGGCATTATATGTTTATACCTTAATAACTGGTTTACTGCAGTTGATTGTAGCATTGTTGAGTTAGAAGATGAAAAGAACCAATGTTATGTTGAACAAGCTGTAAGAAAAAATAATGTTGAACTTTGTTCAAGTAATATCATAACTAATCCACAGACTGAAGATTATTGTAAACATGAAGTTGCTGTAGAAAGTGAAAATCCTGAAATATGTGAATTAATAGAAAATGATGTATGGAAAGGTAGTTGTTTTAAAAATATTGGAATGAGTTTGAATGATTATACACTTTGTTCAAAGTCTCCTTTTGGAGATGATAGGATGGAATGTTTTTTTGATGTTGCAACTGCAACAAATGATCCAAAACCTTGCTTTTTTATTGAAAATTATTTAAGAAGAGGTTTTTGTATTGAAACAATAGCAGTACAGTTAAAAGATATATCAATATGTGAGTTAGAAGACCAAAGTCCACCACACATTGTTGGACAATGTTATACAAGTGTAGCTGTTGCTTTGGATGATCCAGAGGTTTGTAATAAGTTCAAAGGTCAGACTAAAGATTATTGTTTGAGTAAGTTTGAAACTAATTAATATTTTATTTTTATATATCTAATTCTTTTAAACTATATTTTCTAGAATATAATTGATACAGGATAACAACAATCTATTTATATAAAGAATTAATTCACATTTAGCATGGTAGGAGGTATAACTTCTTCAACCAGACTAACACCAGCAATGCGTCAGTTTGTTGAAGTAAAGAAAAAGCATGAAGATTGTTTAGTATTGTTTAGAATGGGTGATTTTTATGAAACATTCTATGATGATGCTGTGACTGCTTCTAAAGTTCTTGACATAACACTAACTGCAAGAGGCAAAGGTGAAGGAAGAGCACCATTAGCAGGAATTCCATACCATGCTTTAGATACATATTTACCAAAACTAGTAAATGCCGGTTATAAAGTTGCAATCTGTGAGCAAACAGAAGATCCAAGAACTGTGAAAGGCAGAATTGTGAACAGAGCAGTTACCAGAATTGTAACACCTGGAACTGTTATGGATGGTTCCATGCTAGATTCTAAATCTAATAATTATATTTTTTCAATATACCAACATCTTTCAAAATATTCATTAGCAATCATTGATCTATCAACTGGTGAGTTCTTAGTAATGGAAGTTGATGAAACTAATCTTTTGAATGAAATAACTAGGTTCAAACCAAAAGAAGTAATAATTCCTGAATCTTTAAAAATTAATAAAGAATTAATAAAAATGTTAGAACACAGTTCTGTTTTTATTAATCCTTATCCAGATCATCATTATGCAAAAGACCATTCGTACACTTCATTGTTAAGGCACTTTAATACAATTAATCTCAAGGGTTTTGGTTTAGAAAAAGAAAACTTAACTATCAATCCTGCTGGAGCTCTTATTAATTATTTAAATGAAACACAAAAAACTAACCTTGATTATATAAACAAAATAAAATTGTTTTTACCAAATGATTATATGTTATTAGATTCTAGTACACAACGTAATTTAGAATTGCTTAAAAATATTTTAGATCAGTCTTCAAAAGGAACATTACTTTCTGTATTAGATAAAACATGTACTTCTGTTGGTGGACGTTTGTTGAAAAAAATAATCTTACAACCACTGATTTCTAAAGAAAAAATTAATCAAAGACTTAATGCTGTTGAAGAACTTAAAGAAAATGCAATATTGTCAGAAGATCTTGTACACCAATTAAAACAATTGAATGATATTGAAAGAATAATTGCAAAAATTAATTATGGTAATGCAAATGCACGTGATTTAGTTGCACTTAAACTTTCATTAGAATTAATTCCTAAAGTTAAAGAATCATTATCAACAACAAAGTCACAATTACTTAAACAAATGTCTGAAATCAAAGAATTGTCTTATGTAAAAGATTTAATTACAAATTCCATAAAAAATGAACCAAATGTTAGTGTTAGAGAAGGAAACATGATAAAAACTGGTTATAATAAAGAGTTAGATGAATTAATAGATATAACTACTAATTCTAAAAAATGGATTGCATCATTAGAAGCTGATGAAAAAAAGAAAACAGGAATTGGTTCTTTAAAAATTGGTTTTAATAAAGTGTTTGGTTATTATATAACTGTGTCAAGAGCTAACTTAGAAAAAGTTCCTGAAAATTATATTAGAAAACAAACACTTGTTAATGCTGAAAGATTTATAACACCTGAGCTAAAAGAAAAAGAAGCTTTAATATTAAATGCACAAGAAAAAATAAATGATTTAGAATATGACCTTTTTGTAAAAGTTTGTGATGAAATTAAAAAATCTACAACAGAAATACAAGCATTATCTAACAAAATTTCAATGCTTGATCTATTATTAAGTTTTTCAATAGTTTCTAAAAATAATAATTATGTAAGACCAGTGATTAATGAAAACAAAATTGAATTAAAAGATTGTAGACATCCAGTTGTTGAATTAATTGAAAAAGTATTTGTTCCAAATGATATAACACTAAATAACAACCAAAGAACTCTAATTATTACAGGTCCAAACATGAGTGGGAAATCGGTAATAATGAGACAGATTGCTTTAATC
>CEPZ01016963.1_pt1 | contig 10481 bp, 15 predicted proteins | sample 530461 | NCBI WGS metagenome assembly CEPZ01 (sample SAMEA2620106, study PRJEB7988) | marine metagenome | isolation source: saline water (ENVO:00002010), including | reverse complement strand
CTCAAGATATAGAATTGGCTGATAAACCACTCAACTAAAAAAAGGAGGACGAAATGAGGGGAAGGAAAAATGTACTGTATTCTATTTCTTCTATTATCTGGAGAATATATAAGAGTATTTTTAAGAAGAGACGTAAGATAGTGCTTCATCACGACTCTCAACCATACTCTCATTACCAGATAAGCCAACAAGCATTGAGAGATGCGAGGAACCACGATGGTTAGCTTAGACATGGGAAAGTTCAGGGTAAGCTTTAAAAAGCGTAATGGTAGCACAAAGAACGCCAGTAAAGCATACATACGTAAGCTGAAAGGTCTCATGAAAGCAGAGAAACAGAAGATACGAGCCGAAAAGTTTAAGGCAAAAAAGAAAGAGGATGAAGAGGCTGGTGTAGTAAGGTAATTTAAGGTCTCAATGAAGTAGGCAATGAATCTAATAGATATCCGAAGTCTGCGACACCTGTCATGACACCCGGGAAACCAGATAAGTCAAAACCGCACTGGTGGCTACTTGTTTAACATAACCTCAGATTGCTGTCCAATAAGGCATATGCCAATGGAATGGTTAACGGCACTCACCGTTTACACCTACTGAGATGTTAAACAATTAAAGGAATATCTATAACCATGAGAACGGGCAGATTAGTCTCAGAGTGACGATTCCACGGTTGGCCACTAAGGATAAAACTCCATTGCCTATACCATTATGGTAATAGCTGTTCACCGATGAGCCAAATCCGAATGCAATCGGGCATTCCAAAGTTTATACTTTGTAGGATATGGTAAAAATGCTGGACAGGGTGTGGAAATCATTCCACAGCTATTCTGACGAGAATAGTGCTAGACTGTTAGACTATAAACACACACGGTTAACATCTCGATAGCGAGATGAGGGGCTAAACAGTTATTATCATATATTTACTCTATCAGAGTTAGAGCTTTTGACAAATGTTACTAGCTCACGGAGGGTAGATAGGGTATACTCTGATAGGGTATATTAAACATATGTAATTCTACAGGTGATGGATTGAAAGCCGTTAACTCATATTGTCTCGTATTCAAATCCTCAAATGCCTTCAATCTGTCACCTAAATGTTGCTAGCATAGAGGCTGGAATTGCCAGCGGTTCTCGAGCGTGATGATAACATAGTACTATCCGTGCTACGGCTCCAGCCTCTATTAAATTAGAGGGTGTTAAATCGTGAACCAAAATGGAGAATAATACCATGACTATGATAAGTGTATTAGACTACATAGAAGGAGAAGAGTTTGCTAAGAAAATGAAAGACCTTTCTTATCTTCTCAATAATGAAGAGAAAGAACCAACAGTGTTACATATCGCACCAGCTAAGTTACATAAATGTACTAAACACTGTAAATACCAGAAGTTCAATAAAAAGGAGTGTAAATGAACGCATAATGAAAAATAAAACGGCGAGTGAATAAAGAGTTGAAGACCGGTAATATTAGAGGACACAATACCTTGTAAGAGACATAAAACTAAGTGAGATTGGTTGTAAAGCCTTTGTCCTTGGGATTGTGTCCTTTGATATTTAAATGGAAGATTAAAAAAAAGGAGATAGTTATGACTACACCAATATGGATAGCGATAATGTGGTCTACCTTAGCATTTTTAATTTTATGGATTGGTCTAATGATAGTAACAGCAAGCAGTAATTTTAATATGAAATATGCTCTATGGGTTGTTAAAAGACAAAGAAAAAAGGTCGAAACTGTTGCAAGGTTCAATAAAATGATTAATTCAGAGATTAAAGAGCTTGAAATAGAGCTAAGAAAGGATATACAATGACAAAGTTCACAATCGTTATCACGACAATAATAGGACTTATCACATTGGATAAAATTCTCGATAAGTATGGTAATGTTTCTATTAAACAAACAAGGAGGTACGTGATGGATAAATCATATATATTAACTAAAGTCATTTTATTATGGCTGGAACACTTTGCGCTAATACTCGGCGGAGCAGTAGGAGGATGGCTTTTATTTAAGAGAAAGGTAAAAAAGACAAGAAATACTCCTAATCAGTATATGACAAGGGAAGAAGTTAGGTCTATTGTAAAAGCAGAAAATAATTATTGGGAAGTAGCAGAAGTAAAAGAAATAACTAAAGAAAAACCAAAGGAATTAATATGTCCTGAATACGCTAAACCCTTAATAAATGCATTGGGAGATTATTTTCTATGGAGTAATTTCCGCACCAAGGTGGAGATATAACAATATGTCTTAGATATTTAATGGGATTTTTAGCTGGTTGTGTTTGGTGTGATTATAAGCAAGGTAAGAAGGAGGCTAAAAATGAATTCACCAAAAGACAAAAAAAAAGAACCGAAGTCTAATTTTGCAGTTATAGGTATGAATGCCAAAAAAAGGATAAATTTTCAAATTGCATTTGGTGTTTATAATACTATGAAAGAGGCAAAGTTCATAAAAGACATAACACAAAAAAACTGTCAGCTTAAAATAGTGATAGAACGAACATCAGCAAATGCAGAAGACACGAAAATAGCTTCTCATTTGAAACGTTTACGGGAAAAACAGAGTACCCGAATCAAATACTCTGATTAAATGCTATAGCAAAGGAGAACCAAAATGGCTAATATAACATTAGTTTCCTACCATAATGGTAGCGTACCTCTGGAATTGACCGGAGATACACCAGCAGGAATCGCAGAGAGTTTAAATATCTCTGTTGATGGGGTTGAAATATCGGTAGATGGGAAGCCTGTCCAGGCTAATCATAAACTTAGAGATGACGACCTAGTTGGAATGCAAAAAGCAAAGGTTAAATCAGGTAAGTAATCTGATTTATTTAATGTCTTGGATAAGTGACCTTTGGACAGTACTCTTGCCCGAGGGTCACTTATCTTATATCTAGGAGGACAAAATGAAATACTCAGAGTTAAAACAAAAAGTACTGAAAAGAAACGCATTAATTAAGGTTATTAAGAATATAGTTCCAGTATTAAATATACCAACAACCATAATAACAAAGAAACAAGCTAACCTAATAATAAACAAGTTTGATTGGGTAGAAGTAGGAAGGGACTATAAAAGTTTCTATGTCAAATTTGATAATATTAAACTACGTGGTAGTAGAGTATATCATTTATGGGACATATATGTTTGTTTCTCTAAGGGGAGTCAAACCTATCCAAAAATAACGTACTATAATATAGTCCCTTGTTCCAATGATGAAGAATTATTATCCTTTCATACTTTTTCAAAAAAATCCAAGCTCCTTGATTGTAATATGGTAAATGATGAATTGCTTATTCCCGCAAAACATCCACATATTTCAACTGGTACTGGTGATGCGTGTCTTGGTGATTTTGAAAAATCAATATATAATTGTTTAGGTATCTATAATTATGCTGCTGCATTATTAACAATAAAACAATTCCTATTATCCTGGAATGTGGATAGTCCATATTGGAATGTAAATGATTGTTATAATTACTTTTTTAGGGCAGCAGAACAAGAATATAAATATCTAACATATGCTGAACTAGTATATATATATATTAGTGAATGGGGAAGAAATGCAAGTGTCGTGGCAAATATGTGTGAATTTGTCAAAAGAAAAACTGGCAAATTTGATACCTCTTGGATTGATAAAGTAAATAGATTTCAAATTTGTCAACAGGATAAATTAGATAGATTTCTTGCTGATGTGGCAATAGATAAACATCCATTCCTTGAAATGTGGCATAGAATAGTTAGATTAAAAGGGTCTAATTGGACTTGGGGTAGTAATGCTCAAACATCTATAGCTAATTGTGAGAAATTAGACCTTATTTATAATGATTTTAGAGTTATAATTAGTTCATTTAGAACTAAAGTTTCACATACTTTCTCAAAATTTGATATAATATATTATTATTATAATCATCCACTTGGGAATCAATGGAGACGTAATCACTGGGATATAATCATGAAGAAAAGAATGGAACAGATTCTTAATAAGCTAATAAATGAGATAGCATTAACTGGTGGTCAACTTTCTGCAGCAAGAAAAAGAAGATTGCTTAGAGGTCGTGGAATTGGAACGTTATTTCAAGAAGGAACTAATTTGGATAACGTTGATAAATTACTATACGATTCTGGGATTATAGCATATAGAATGGCGATAAAGAACAGTAAAGAATCAATAAGGAGGCTCAAAAATGAAGTTAACGATTTTAAAGCCAGTTTTGACCAAACTTAATTATTTCTTAGAGACATTTCCTAAGAAAGAATGGAGTGGCCCAGGCTGGTTTGCTTGTAAGCAAAAAAAGGATGAATTTCCAGAGGAATTTGTTTTATTGGATTTTCATCCTCTTGACTTAGGTACTCATAGTTCGACAGAATGGGATTCTAAAACTATGCTCTCAGTACTTAAGGAGAAGATAAAAATTAATCCTAAATTAAAGAAATGTTATTTAGGGTTAGTTCATAGTCATCATACTATGGGTGCATACTTTAGTAATATTGATAGTGATACTTTAGAAGAAATGGCACCAGATATTGGATTTTATCCAAGTCTTGTAGTTGCAACTGCTAAGGAAAAGTATGCATTTGCAGTGTCATATAAAGATCAGTATCAAATTCCTCATTTGATAGAATCTGATGATGATTGTGAGATATTACCATTAATAAAACCTAAGAAAGACTGGGCGGATATTGCTAAGACACTCAAAAAGACTGCAAAAACAACAAATCATTGGGCAAGGAAAAATGGACAGGGTATAATCAATTATGGACATGGCAACTATGGTCAAAGCTATGGATATAAACATTTTCCCATTGAAAAAAAGTCTGCCAAAGTGTCAGTTAATGATATTAAGCCTAGTGAGGAAAGCTATTATCCTGTACTAAGCGACGAAGAAGAAGAAATGGTATATAAATGCTTTGATGCATGGGAAAGTAAATTAATGTCTTGGGATCAGGTCACGCTTAAACTAGAAAAGGTTGGTATAAAAGACCCTTTTGAATTCTTTGGAATGACTTATGATACAAAGGAATATCAATCGTACAGTAAATAAGGAGGTTAATATGGCGCTAGAAAATAGATTCTTACGAAATAAGGATTTAATTCCACAAAACAAACTTGATGAAATAATGGTAATTGGTTTAGGGGGCATTGGCAGTAATGTCATTGCCCTCTTGTCCATTATGGGATGGGATACTATAATAGGATATGATGAAGATAAGCTTGAAGAACATAACTTATCTAGTTGTTTATATCCTATAAATATGTTAGATGTTCCCAAGGCAAAGGCAGCTAGAGATTTGGCATTAGCATTTGGTGCAAAAGATGCTGATATGTCCGAAATAAATTGGACATATGATTTAGATGTTATGCTCCCCAAAATAATCTTAGCCACCGATAATATGGAAGTTAGAAGAGATGCTTATGATGAATGGGTAAAATTACCTAATCGTCAGCTTTTGATTGATTTACGTATGGATGCACTTGCAATGGAGATTATTACAACAACAAAAGATAATGATTTCTTTAACGAAAGTTGGGTACCAAGTGCAGAAATAGAGGATGCCCCCTGTACTATGAAACATACAATATTTACAACAAGTATTGTATCTGGTTTAGGGATCAGTCAGTTGTTTAATTTCCTTGTAAAACTACCATACTATGCGTATATTTGGGTTGGATTAATACCACTTTCAATAAAGAAAACTCATCTAATAAAGGGATAAATAATGATAAAGCCTCAGAAAATCTCCACTAATTGGAGTAAAGTACCTCATGGTGTGACTTATTACTTTATAGGTCAACCTAAAACAGGCAAAACAACAACGGCAAGTCGTTGGAGCGAAAAAGGAACCGAGGGTGTGTTGTTAATTGATACAGACCTCGGTTCTGATTACGTTGAAGGAGCCAATGTTGTAACTGCTACTAGCTTAAATATTCCTTACAGGGAATTAAAGTTAGATGGTAAATCCGTCATAAAAAATGGTAAAACACAAATGGAAATTATTCCACCGGAAGAACGAGGATATTATTATCGTTCAGGTGAGAATCGTGGTAAACCAATGCCTGTTTATTCTATGGTAGAAATATATCAATGGTTAAAACAAAATTTCCATAAACAATCTGAGTTTAATACCATAGTTATTGATACCATTGATGTAATAAATAAATGGATTGAAGAAGAAGTCATCAAAGAACTCGGTATTACTGGTATGGGTGAAGGTTCTTGGGGTGCTGATTGGTTTAAAGCAAGAAAAAGAAATGTTGATCTCATAAAGAAACTTCAATTATTCATAAAGAAGAATGGATATGATCTTGTTTTAATAAGTCATTCAAAATCTTCAACATCAACAGATGGTAAAATTCAGTTATTGCCAGAATTACCAAGAGGTTTAGCCTATGCATTATCAGCAAAAGCAGATGTTATAGGTTATACAACAGCAAATAAAGAGGACGGAAAATACTATATAAGTTTCCAGTCCTACGATGAACGTGCAGTAGGAAGTAGATTAAAGCCACTTGCACAAAAAACTTTATTGTTTGATTATGATGCAATAAAGAACGAAATCCTAAATTACAAAGAGGAGTAAATAATGAGATTCAGACCTGAAACAGAATCAAATGGAAGTTGGACGGGCTTTCAAAATGTACAAATAACGGACTTCTCAGATAGAAGTAAAGATACAAGAGATGATGGTGAAATAAAATTTCCTTGGGCAGATGTTTATTTAGAAGTTATGCTCGCTGGAAATAGTAAGTATCCAATTAGATTACAAATAGCTGGGTCTTATGATAAAGATAGTGACGGTAGGATTAGAACCTGTTCATTATTAAATAAGATATATTACTTATTTGATGCCATTGGTTTTGGTGGCGGACCAAATACTATAGGTGAATGGGAAACTAAAACAGGAGATAAGATAGAAAATATCCAGACATTCCTGAATAATAACTATGTTGCTGACATATCAGATGATACAAAACCATATTATGTCTATGTTTATAGGACACTACAAAAAGATAAAAAAACTGGCGAAGAGAAGGAATGGACAAGAGTATGTCCAAAGATTGTTATTGATACGCCAGAAAACAGAAAGGAATTAGAAAACTATGTAACCTTTATGAAAAATAAAGGACATATAAAAGAAGTAGAATCTAATAACTCAGGTAATTCAGCAACCGTGAGTACAGATTCTTCTGAAGATACTTTTTAATGTATTTAGAAGTTGCAATAGAAAGCCCTCGTAAAAGAGGGCTTCTTGTTGCATTAGACAGTCTTCCACATATTCTAGTAACAGAGGGTAAAAAAAAGGCAGTATATCGTAGTACTTATTTATATTACGATGATGCTATTGATTACCAAAAGGCAAATGGAACTTTACGTGATTTTCAGGGAATGCGTGGGCTTGATCAGATTATCATAGATATAGACAAGAAAGATAATTCTGATAAGTACACTCAGGAAAAGGCACAAAGTATCATTTTTGACCTTTATGAGCTAGGTGTGACGGATGGTAATATCCAACCCTACTTTAGCGGGACAGGTTATCATATTGCTATTTCCAATAATCTATTTAATATAGAGCCTTCTAAGAATACTCCTTATATTTTAAGGGAGACAATGAGGAAGATATTTGATAATATTGACATTTCTATTTATAATAGAACTGGAATATATCGAATGGAACACACCTTAAATTCAAAACGAGGTTATTATAAGATACCATTAAGTATAAGAGAATTATTAAATCTTAGTCCAGAACAAATAAAAAACTTAGCAGAAAGACAAAGATTTGAGTTTAATTATAAAGATATTTCCGATGTTGATGATAGGGAAAAACTCAAAGGTTATGTAGTAAGAAATGTTCCTCAAGTTAGAGAACTTCAAACAACCTTTGAACCAAAGAATGTGGTTACTTGTTTACAAACGATATATAGAGAAGGACCACGAGAGGGAACTAGAAATCACGCAGTATTAAGATTTGCTTCCCATTATCTTCGACACGGTATTCCATCTGAGGCTGCGAAAGCAGCTATATTGAATTGGAATAATGATAGTCTTGACGAACAAGGAGTCCTTCAAAAGATAGAAGATACTTATAACCGTGGTTATCGTTATGGTTGTAATGACTTTTTATTAAAGGAATATTGTAATCCAAGATGCGTATATTATAAGAATAAAGATTACCTCGTTGAAATAAAGAATAGTGATGATATGCAAAAAGCATTGGAAGAACGAGTGAGTGCAAACTTTGATGGAAGAGTAATTTGCTTAGACGAATTATTTGGTCTTCAAGGCAAAGATATAACAATATATCCTGGTGAACTTGTGACAATATTTGGGCCGACAGGTACTAATAAAACTACATTGGCACAAAATATAGCACTAGGATACGATGCCTATAATGACCTAATTAGAAGTGAATTACAAATTCCTACACTCTATTTATCATTAGAACTTACAGATTGGTATAGTCATAAAAGACATCTTCAAATAGTTAGTGGTATGAGCAAAAAGGAAATTGAGGAAAATCTAAAGGAAATGTATCAATTCCATAGAGAGAATATTTCTCATATTGCCATTAATACTGTAAGTCCAACAATAAAGAAGATTCGGGAAATGGTACAAAATGTACAACCCAGATGTGTAATTGTCGACTATATAGACCTTGTAGAGCCTCCTGGACACATACGAGGAGAATATGAGTCTATAAGATATATAAGTCATGCACTTTCAAATCTTGCAATTAATATGGATATTATTATTATCCAATTGTCTCAAACTAGTAGAGAATATTCAAGGAAGGAAGTACTTGATCTTTATGCTGGAAAGGGATCAGGAGCTATTGAAAATGCCTCAAGAAAGGTAATTGGTATCAGTGGAAATGCTCAAAGAAAAGATCGTAAGGTAGAAATGTTTAAGAATACTGATGGTGAACTCTTTGAAATAGATTTAACATGGACACCAAGTTTTAGATTAATACGTCAAGATCGTGTTAATTTAGGAGAATCAATTACTACAAATAGAACAATACTTACATTGGAGCAGAAAGATGACAATAAGACAACAAGCGTCATACAACAAAATGACATCTAGTGAACTTATTGGCGAGCATATTGACCTAATAAATGAAAAGATGATGCTAGAAAATGAATTGCTGCACAAGGATCAATTAAGTTCATCAGATTTAGAAGAAACTGAGTCTGAATATAAACATATTGTTAATGAACTTACTATCTTACAGCAAACATTGAAAAAGAAAATGGATAATATTGATAAGTTTATGGTCAATCTAAATAAAAGGAAACATCTCATAGTTGGCGAAATAGAAGCACAGACTTTTGAGATGGCACGCCTAAAGAAACGTAAGAATGCCATAAGTAGTACTCTTCAATATTTTAATGAGCATCTTCTACCATCTATTATACATGAGATAGGTGATAAGAATGGAGTATTTGAAACCAATACTGCTAGATATAAACTATACAACTCGTATGGGCCAGTAAAGATAGATGAACAGTTACTTGGGAATGATTATAAACAAGTAAAGATGATAGATTCTATCAATAAAGCAAAGGCTAGAAAAGACGCCATTCACGCCCACAAAGCTGGTACACAATTTCCAAATGGGATATCTATATATCAAATTGAAAAAGTTAGGAGATCATAATATGTTTAAACTATATACTTGGTCTGGTGGCTTTCAAATGTTTTTATTAAGATATTTTCATTTTGCAATGTTGTTTGATGCGAGTGAACGTGGAGAATATTTCCAGGTAACATTAGGTATCTGGAAACCAACAATAACAATACAAATAGGAACAATTAACTATGACAAAAAAAACTCAAGAAGAACAAATCTTAAAAATACTCGAAAATGGTGACACATTAACTCCTATGTCAGCATTTACACAAGGTTTGGGAATAAGATTGGCTGCTCGCATATTTGATTTACGTCAAAAGGGTCATTCAATTGAGACACTTAGAGACAATACTTTAGGTGTAGCAAGATATAGGATGGTAAGATGAAGTACATGAACCCATTCTATAAAAGTAATCGTAAGTTTTCACGAATATGGAGAACACTTAAACAGCTCCGTCATAGAATACAATTACTTGAAGAGGAGTTTTCTATATTACGTTCAAGAACTCCTAAGAAGTAATATAACTAAGAAACAGATAAAAAGTCCAGTGGCGAGGGAAGGGAATTCTCAAAAAAGTATATATGACCATAATAAGGCACAATACTTTAGAGACTAAGAGCTAGATAGTAACAATACTTGATGGTTATACGATAGTATGTAATTCCAGTTTTCGATAAGTCAGTTGTCAGTTGGGTGGCTGACTAAAGTTGTGGGAAGTTTTTGGAGTACCTTAACTTATCCATGCTGGTTATGTTGGGTTATCTAATCATCAGACATTTTCCCTCTAGTAAGATCGCCTCTGTTTCTTATATAGTAGTAAGTCGAAAATACTCGACATAATAGGA
>CEPZ01035239.1_pt1 | contig 10485 bp, 9 predicted proteins | sample 530461 | NCBI WGS metagenome assembly CEPZ01 (sample SAMEA2620106, study PRJEB7988) | marine metagenome | isolation source: saline water (ENVO:00002010), including | reverse complement strand
CGGTCCCCAGCAGATATTGAAGCTGATGGTAATGAATGTGCATTAAATGTTGCACTGCATGAATCTGTCGTAGATATGGCTGAATCCCAGCTGTGGAAGATGGATGCAAAAAATGATCGTGCAACAGCGGCATACGCAAATGGCAAGGGACAAATTGATTCACTAAACGCAAGATATCCAACAGAAGCCCCAACAGGTATAGGTACTAAAGGAAGGGGTTAACCCGTGGTCTGGGAATCCCTTATCGATAGGACATTAACGTCCTTTGATGCTGGAACGCCTAGAGTTAAAGTCAGAAAGTACCTGGAAGAAGCCGAGGTAGATTTTGCTTTAGGAACAAAATGCTACGTTAAGGACTGGTCCTACATGCACAAGGCTGGCAGCATCTCTATTCCGCTGCCAAATGATTTTGTAGAAGTCGTTGGCCAAGTTGAATACGATACTGCTATATTAGATCATCGTAGAGATTTTAAAGTAAGTTCTCGCTTCAAAAAGAATAATCAGTTAAAAACCGGTACACCCCAATCTTATTATGTTAGGGGTGACAAAATGTTTATATATCCGGTTTCTGGTACTGGTCTTGTTACTTTCTCCTATGCTGCTATGCCAACACATCTAGATCCTCTTCTAGCGGATCCAGGATATGTATGGCTCCGGTTCAAGGATCTAACCTATGAACAGTTTTATAGTGGCGATTCTATTGAGGGTCTTACCTCTGGTGCTACAGCGGAAGTGGTTGATGTAGTTAATGTTTACCAGGATCATGGATATTTGGTATTAAAAGATTGGGACCAGACAAGTTTCCAAGATAGTGAGCAAATATATAAAGCAAGTGAAGAGGAAGAGATGTGGGGCAACATATACGCTTCCTGGGAAGACTTGCTAGATGACTGGGCATCATTAGGTCTTGGTGGTGTTGCAAATGCCAGGGGTATTGAATATGATTATTCTGATCCTGGTGTTAGTCCAGTAATACCAGATGTGTATCATGGAGATCTAATTCATTACGCAAGATCAGCACTATACGCAGATCAGGCCGATGATCAAAGATCCCTACAGTCAAAAACAATATACGAAACCAATAAACAAGAAGCTGATATTCAGTTACCGATGAAAGGCTATAGTGGGCCAAACCAGATAATTGATACAATGTTTAGGTAAATAATGGCAATAATAGAGATACCAGTATTTGATGGAGGATTAGTAACATACGCAGATCCTGAAGATCTCCCTAATACCGCTGCGACTACAAGTGTCAATTTTGAGACTGATGTCCCAGGAAAGTTAGTCAAACGTCAGGGTCGTGGTGCAGCAGTTACTTTAACGGGAAATCATGTTGGCCAAATATTAAAATGGACCCATGAAGATCTAGCAGATCCAGTATGGATCTATTTTGAACCTCAAACAAAAAAGTTAAGGAAATGTGCCGCCAATTTTACTAGTGCTGCAAATGTGGCATCGCTTGCTACAGCAGTAACAGACGTTGAATTTAGTAACTATGGCCGTAAGTTAAGATTTGCTAACGGATTAGATGAGAAGTCTGGAATATATCAGCATATAGATCGAGAGTTTTTCTTTGGGGAACATACATGGGATGCCTTGTATTATGATAATGGAATGATGGAATTACCAGCAACTTGGGATCTCCTTGCGGTTGAAGAAATTGAAGGTGGGATGAAACAGTCTGGCTACTACAATTACAAATTTGTTCCAGTCTTTGATGGTAACCAGGAATCACCACTCCCAGAAGGATCGGGTTTAACCCATGAATCGACAGAGGATGATCTAACTTTAAAAGTTGGAATACAATTAAATACGAATGATTTCAATCCTAGGATTACTTCCATAAAGGTATATAGATCTTATTCCGATACAGCCACTGGGAATCTTGATGCAGTATATTATCATATTCATACAATCCCGTTAAATACTAAAGCAGATAGTGATGATATCCTGGGATCGTCAACAGTAACACCAATGGATAATTGGTTTTATAGTGACGATTTACCAGCAACAACCGATCAATGGGGTGGCTATCAAAATGGTGAAGGGTATAGGCACTGGATTATGAGAGACCACACCCCACCCCGCTACGAAGTTGATACATATACTGTACCTAGTTACCCTGGGCCTGGGATGTTAAAAATGGTGGATGAATTCCCAGCCGATAAAAACAGACTTAATGGTGAGTGGAGTTTTTATCAATCCTACGATGATAATTATTCAGCAACAGTATATACAGAACTTGCTAAAGGTGACTATGGGGGGTATTATGGAAAGAATTTAATATTTAATAATTCCTGGGATTGGCGAACTGGTGAAGCGGATGGTTGGGTTATTTATTCAGATGCAGAATCCTTGGATGCTATAGCAACCGGTAGTTCTGAAAAGTGGATTCAGCTTTCTGATGATTTAACTCAAACAGGAGATTTTGATGTAGATATATCAGATGGATATCGTTATGCAATCTCTGGAGATGATGTAACTCTGTGGTTTTATGATTATGCAAATACAGATAGATCATTGCATCCATTAGGTACAAAGACAAAAACAACAGTTAATTATAAGTATTCAGTATATGCATCAGGTAGGAATTTTGTGGGGAATGTACGTTTGGATCCAGATGGTGAAGCAGAGGATCATGCAGATTGGATAATCTATTCAGAGTTAGGGCAGCCTGATGTGTTGCCAATTGTCAACTATATTCAGATCAAAGATACTCAAGGTGGCCAGATCACTGGTCTAACAAAACATATGGGAGAACTGGCGGTGTTTATGTCCCGTGGTGTGTATCGTTTATCAGTATCTTCTGACCCAAGACATTTTGCTTTGATTGAATCCGATGAAAATATTGGCTGCATTGCTCCAAACTCTATTATTACTGTAGCTGGCCAGACCTTTTTTGCGGGCCTGGACAATGCTTATGTGATAGATTCAAGTTTTAATATTCAACCAATTACTGAACCTATAAAAGATATTTACCAGGGATCTTCAAATTTAGAAGAATCAAGATTTTTTTACGATCCAAAGAAGGCTAGAATTCTTTGTCGATTTGGATCAAACACTCAAAACATTTATAGCTTTGATATGATCAAGGCTAGAGAAGGTCAGGCAATATGGAGCCCGATGGATCTTGGTGCTACCACAGGTGCATCCATTTTTGCAATAGATGAAAACCTAAATGTTTTTTCAATAACTAATGAGGTATAATAATCATGGGAAAATTAAATGACTCGGTAGGACCTAAAGGTACTGTGCGTTGGGAAATCCGAAGAAGTGGCGGGGACTATACAGAAGGAAGAGGCCCCGCACCTAACACAATCAACTCTGAATTAAAAAATAAACTTGCAGCAACATTGACCACTGCTACTAGCAGATTTGGTGTAGCTGAAGACATGATGGGAGATGACGGTATGGTAGAAGCAAGTAATGGCAAGTCGGGAATCGCTTTGGTTGACGATGGAAGTGGACCGCATAACCATTATGAGATGGATTGCAACCTATCTGACACAGGTGCTCAAGATTTTGAAGTTTCGGGTGTGGTACGATGTGAGCAAGATGGAATAACCATAACTGATGCAAAGCTGGGGCACTCTTGGGCCGGCAGTAATTTCTCTGTTGATTTCAGTAGTTATGCATTTTCACCAGATGTGGACTTGGATGACGGGGACCAATTAAATGTTACTTGGGAAATCTCAATAGATGATTCATAAAAATAGGAGAAAATAAATGATACATGCACCTAATATAAATACATTGTGGACAAGTAAAAGATTAAATGTCCATGGTGATGTTGATATAAAAGTATACGACCCAGAAGATATGAAACGTATGGAACCAAAGGTCGATATTTTAGATACAAATGTTGTAAAAGACGATTTGTTAGAAAAGCTGAATGACGAAATGCATACAAATTCGTCTGCAAATACAGCACACCAGTTACACACAGGTACTAACTGGCATCCAGCAAGTGATATGTGCTATTCCCCAGACCTGTGTAGTTCGGGCTACACTATTACATCAAATCGAGAGGGTGAGAATGGCATTAGTGTTGCGGTCACTGGTAACACTGGCCAGATTCAAGATGATCCTTACGGTGGTTGCACCCAATGCAAAGGCTTTTGTTTGTATGAAAACACAAGTACCTCCACCACCAATAATGCAAGTACCTGGGCTGCTGAAGCAACTTGGCTGTCCGGATACGATCCTAACACCACTACGGTAGAAAGAATGTATATGGGTAAAAATTTTGATACCAACAACGGAGGCCTCTTCATTAATGGGTTTAGTGGATCCGCTGGTCCGTATGCTTTTGCGTATGCATATTATGATAACACCAACTTCTCTATTCAGACTTTAGATATTCTTCGGGTAACTTGGACAATTACAGTAGGGTAATTTTAAATGCCACTCTGCAATATAACCTCCATCACCAATCCAACCTCTAGTTCTGTATTTGATCCTGGGGATGGCCTTACGGTTTCATGGACATATAATGATCTTACACTTTGTGTCCCTTGGAGGGTCACCTGGATAAGGCTGTACGAAAATGGATCATACCATAGTACTTTATGGACAGGATCCCATCTTGTAGCTGGTCCGTATGGAATATATATTACACTACCATCTTCAGGTTTAACCTTTGGAGATGTGTATACTTTAAAACTCAAAATAGCACATATTGCCAATCCCGCATTAAATAGCATATATACATCTGGTGTGTTTGAGATTGAATCCAACGTAGATTATGATGTTAGTGTTAATGAAGCAGTTGCTGTTGATGAAAGTCATAGTAAACAAGAACAGACCTGGAAAATTGTAAAAAACGTATCGGATGCCATTGAAGTTGAAGAAGATGAAAGTAAGGTTAAAAGTGCGTGGAAGATAAATAAAGTCAAGTATGATCAGATTGGCCTTGATGAAGATTTCTGGTCTAATCAACTATACACCATATCAATATCCGATGAAATTGAATTGGATGGAGATGAAAGTAAGGTTAAAAGTGAGTGGAAGATAAATAGATCTGTTTCTGATTCTACTCTTCTCTCTGAATACATTATTGATGTAGAAACTGAAGGCAGAGAAAATGAAGATATAGGTCTTCTTTTAGAAAACCGGTCAATTGAAAAAAGAAAATGGAGACATGTATATAATGTATCCGATACCATTGATGTTGATGAAGATGAATTGTGGCTTGGAAGTACTTTTAAGACATGGGTATCTGTTTCTGATTCTACATGGTTTTCAATTGACAACATTATATCCTATTTTTTCAAAGAAAACCAGCCAGGTGATTCTTCAAATATTGTAGAAGATTTTGATTACGAAGAACGAATCTGGAGAAATGTAAAAAATAAATTAGATGATGCTTTGCTTAATGAGGATGTTGATGTAGATACAAGAACCTGGAAACATTTGGTTGACCCTGAATTCGAATTCGGTGGTTCTAGAACTTTGCTTAATGAGGATGTTGATGTAAAGACAAGAGAATGGAAACATCTAAAATCTTCTTTAGATTGGATCGAGGTAACTGGCGATAAGGTTTTTTATGAAAAAAGAACTTTCATACACCATATTGAGCCGGATGATAATTTAACAGTTTATGGTGCAGAGCAGAACGTTTCATGGGAAAAACGAACACAACAAGAAACATATGAGACAGGTTATTTTGAAGAAGATTTTGATTACAAAAAAAGAGCATGGAAACAGACTGAAGATGTAGATGAGACTATAGATATAGGTGTTTCCACATTTAATTGGAGTGAAAGAGAATGGAAAACCCATGAGACTGTAGATGAGACTATAGATATAGGTGTTTCCACATTTAATTGGAGTGTCCATGAATGGCAAATTTTTGAGACTCCAGTTGATGCCACTTTCTTTGCTGAAGTATTTGCAAGTGAAGTAAGAACATTTATACATGTTATCACCCCGCAAGATGATATAGTCGTTTCCCCGGCAACAACACATGAAAAAAGGACCCCCATTATTTATGGCGATTTATCCCTTTTTGAAGAAGGTTTTGATTACGAAGAAAGGACCTGGAAACATTTAAAATATAGTCCAGAAGTAATTGCATTTGATGAAGAGTTTGGTTATGTCGAAAGAGCCTGGAAACATTTAATAGCTGAACCGAATGCGATTGCATTTGAAGAAGAGTTTGATACTGAAACAAGAGTTTGGAAACATTTGGTTACCCCTGAATTCGGATTCGGTGGTTCTTCAACTTCGCTTGATGAAGAGTTTGGTTATGTCGAAAGAGCCTGGAAACATTTAATAGCTGAACCCGAAAATATAGGATTACAACAAAATTTTAGTTACGATACAAGAACCTGGAAACATTTGGTTGCAGTTGGTGAAGTCCTTGAGTTCTTGGAAGAATTTGAACTAAACCAAGATATATATGCTGAACCTGTCGCATCCACTACTGCATTTATTGAAGAGGTGTTATATTCACTATCCCATAATGAACCTTGTTCTATTATGCCATTCCAGGATACACCGACAGAACTTTATGGAACTCAACGAAGAACTGGTTGGATTAAAGCATCAAAATCCTTAAGTCGTGCTGCAATCCTCCGGAGATTAAATGTTGAATATCATTCTGCGGATCCTATTGATGTTAAGATTTTTGCAGATGGCGATGATGTAAATGAGGTTTATCATCATACATTAGCCGCTGCAATTTCTGATGAAACAGCGAATGAAAGTGTGCGAATAAGTAGGAGAGCAAAGAATTTTATGGTGGAACTATCGTCACCTAGTACAGCAAATCCTGATGTAATGGTTGAGAATTTTAGTGTGGAGGTAGATGTGTAATGCCGATTACGGATAGTAAAGTAAAAGCATTTAACCCTTTTACACCTATTGAATCCTTGTCCACGGATAGACAAACTGGCTGGTTTCAGTTTACAGATCTAGCTAGAAAGGTTTTTGTAAGACGTATAAATGCAACATATTCGAGTCCAGACGAAATAACATTTAAAGTTTATGTGGATGGTGATGATGTAAATGAGGTTTTCTCTGGTGCATTTAGAGCAAATGTTGGTGCGACTGGTGTAACACTTCCAGCCGGTAGTGATGACTCAACCGAAACATTAGTAACATCATCTACGTCATTATTTAAGAATGGTGATTGGATACAAGTAGATTCGGAAATTATGAAGATTATTTCAGCCGGATCTACAACACATACCGTACAGCGTGGTATGCGTGGTACTACAGCAGCTTCCCATATTATGGATGCTCCAATAGTATGGAAGAATTATCCAATGGATAGTATTAAAATTGGTAATCGTGCCAAGTATGCACAGGTTCAAATATCAACATCATCATCAACTAACCCTGTTGAAATAAGCAGAATGGAAATTGAATACGAATGAGTTATGCGAAAACTGGAGATCCAAAACAAGATAAGATTTTAGGTAATCTTTCTAGAACTATGACAGGAATGCAATCAAAGGTTCGTGTCATCACCGGTAGTGTAAAAACGGAAGATGTGAGTGAGGGAGAATTCCTATTATCGTCAGTACCAAAAGATAGCGAATCCCCAGGATCCCCGGTAGTAGATGAGGGAAGAATGTATTTTAAGGTTGATGGGATATTATATCAATTATCAGGAATTAAGGTAGGAGGTTAAAAAGCAATGGGACCATTTATAATACCGGCAGGAATTAAGTCTGGTGCAGCAACGGCAATGAAATATGCACCTTATATAAAGCAAGGCTGGGATTGGTTGACCGGAGGTGGACCATCTAGAAGTGGGTCTATGTCTAAAATGGAAAGGAATTATTTGAAGCAGCTAAAATTAAGGGCTGAACGTGGAATGGATCCATCCCAGGTAAATCAACTGATGTCGCAGACTACTCGATCCGTTGGTGTCGAAACCGATATATCCAAAGCCAATGTTATGGGTACTTCTGCTGTCCAAGGTCTTGAAGATTCTTCTGTGATGGCCGAGCAATTGAAGGATGTTGATCTTGCGGGATCAGCCCAGGTGGCAACCACCGCTAGAAATGTTGCGGCTGAAAATTTGAGAATACAAGAGCAAGCAGAGGAAGAATTGGGAGCGTATGGCATGCAACAAACAAACCAAAATTATAGCGAAGCATTAAACCATTACTCTGGCCTTGATAATATATTGGGTACAATTTCTGGACTTGGAGGTGACTACCTAACCGGTTTGGCCAACAAATCTAAACTGGAAGAATACCAGAACGCTTCGTGGTGGAAGGATTTGGATGACGAGGTGAAATTCAAAATCATCCAGAATTTCAGTTAGGAGTGTAAAATGCAGAAAGTGGTAAAACCATATAAGTTTCAAGTTTCTGACTCTGGAGTAATAACGGGGTTATCAGTTGATGGCGGGGTGCCGCCCCAGCATAAAGTTCAACTGTATCGTAATATTTTGAAGGACCTAGAAGACAAGGGTGAATCAGATTCAAAGGAAGCACAATACATATCTAAATTAATTCCTGAAGCATTAGCAGCTGCCAAAAAGATGGTAGCAAAACAGGCAGCAATGATAAAAAGAGTCCAGCCAGACTCTATGGCTGGTGTACCGGGTGTATCCAAGGTAACCCCGACTGACACTATGTCTAATGTCCCTGGAACTACAGGCTGGAAAGGTGAAGCCGGTGCTGGTACCGCTGCTGAAAAGGCAAGACTTGCAAGGAAGGCAGCTATCCCTGACACTATATCTAATGTCCCCGGAACTACAGGCTGGAAAGGTGAAGCCGGTGCTGAAAAGGGGAGATTGATTGGTAAATCACAAAGGAAGGCAGCTATCCCTGACACTATGTCTGGTGTATCTGGGCAGACCCCAAGAGAAAAGATAAATCAACATGCCAGAGATTATGAATTTACAGATCCAACCATGGACCAGGTGGGATCTTCTCAATTGGCTCAAAGTATCAAGAAGATAGCGGCAGCAGAGGCCGAATCAAATAGGGTTAAGAAATTCTTTGCTGATATTAAAAAGGGAGTTACGGATTGGAAATCAAAACAAGATATTAAAGCTGGCCAAAGACGGGAGGAAGCGTATCAAAAACAGATGCGGGCCAAACAGGAAGGTAAAGGAAATCTATATAGTAAAGTATTACAAGGAATTACAGGTGAGGTGTCCGTCCCACCCGTTCCTGGATATGATAAACTTTCTGATGTTATGATGGCGATCCCGGATGAATATTCTGGCGGTATGGGAACACCATATGCTGAACAATTCGCCCAGGCCAACGATCCCGGAATAAAGAAAGCAAAGAAAGCAAAGAAAGAAGTTGTTAGTAATAATGTTGATATCTTTGATCCAACTTGGGAGCAAAGGCAAAGGGCTAAAGTGGTTGATACTATGTCTGGTGTTCCAAAAGGTAAATCCAATTTTGCTCAATGGTTGGCGAAAAGTAAAATAGGAGGTAGAGATGAAGACATAGATCCATTTACTGGATTATCCACAACACCAAAAGCAAAGATTGGGAATGAAAACTATTTTCCACAGTATGCGGATGCGGTACCCCCACCGGCCCCGGCTTCAGCCACACCTGTGGTTGACCTTGCCCAAGCAAAAATAAACCCAAAGAAAAATTTATCAGCTTATGATAGACTGCCAAAATATCTACAACGTCAGGTCGATTGGGAGATGCAAATCGCAGAGGCAGTTTACGGTGGCGGTGGACCTAGTCGCAGAAAAAAGGAAAAATTACTAGAAGAGATGTATGCCCTTGAAGATGATTTAAGGCGGCATGGTGGATTAAGAGTTATGCCAGAAGGTGCACCAGCGGACTGGGAACCACATTATATAAATGTGAATAAGGCTGGTCAATTGAGTGCTGAAAGAATATTTCAACGGATTCAAGACATACGTTACGAATTAGGGATGGAAACATTAACAGGAGCCTCTTGGGAAGAATATTATGGAACAACACCAACACAACCACCTACAAACGATGGAACTCCACCACCACCCGCACAAAAAAACGATGGAACTCCACCACCTACCCCAACTATACAGGCTGCAACTGAACCACCACCACCAATTGTAGAGAATACGGATAATCCAATACCAACATGGTCCAAAGACTATGTACCTCCGGGAGAAGATAAAGCAATTGTAGAGAATGATGGGGCAGTGTGGACACCGGAGGAGGAGCAGGCTTGGAAAGATCTTGCGAACAACTTGACAAATCCGGATCCGGATTCGGATTATGAAGAAGCGATGAAGAGTATGACCCTAGCTGTATACAATAACAAAGTAAATCCCGATCCAAACTCGGAAAGTTCTGTCGGAGTACCTATGATGGAATGGGGACCTGTCAAAAGAAAAAAGTGGTACGGCAAATACAGAAGAATCAACAATATTCAAGGAAATCAGCGGACAGCTTTGTGGAAATGGATGTCAGATAAAACTGGTACAATACCGGTACCCGACTTTGTTGATCAAGAGAGGGAACAGTGGCAGAATGCCGATGGACGAAATTCCCCCAATTGATT
>CEPZ01046760.1_pt1 | contig 10521 bp, 7 predicted proteins | sample 530461 | NCBI WGS metagenome assembly CEPZ01 (sample SAMEA2620106, study PRJEB7988) | marine metagenome | isolation source: saline water (ENVO:00002010), including | reverse complement strand
TACCAGCGCTTCGCCCGACACCGGGAACCTTGGGTTCGCTTAAGTTTTCTTGAAAGGTAGCCATTTACTTTATCCTACTGTTGTCGGCTGGTAACGGGGGTGTGCCTTGTGGGTTAAACTTCTTATCGAAGTTATCTCTCATTATCTCGGTGGTTATACGCCAGTCAGAGCTGGTTCTTGCTGCCTTGATGATATCATCCTTGTCTTTAGGATCGAGGGTCTGCATCCAAGCAGCAATCTCTCGCTGCTTCAGATCCCACCCAGCTTTGTCGTCAGCATTCCAGAGCCGCGCCGCCTCTAACTGTAACTTCGCAATTAGTTTGCCTTGGCTCTTGACGAACTCATCCCTGTTCTGTATCAAGGTACGAGCAAACGACATATCGGCTAGCTCACGCAATTGGAACCCGAGGGCAGCAGCAAAGCCTTCGATAGGCGTTGCTCTAGCTAATACTTTACCACTCTCCTGACTAATCCACTCCCCGTATTTCCAAACATTGTAGGCTCTGACGGCCCTGCTCATAGATGCCGCATTGACAGCCATCTGTTGTACGAGTGCTGGTGTAATCTCTACTACGCTTACGCTTTCAGATTTAGCAGCACGAGTGATAGCCTTGATAACATCCCACGCATCAGAGCTAACATCACCGATTGTCCCAAACGGAGAACCGCCAGCAAACTCCAGTACGCTCTGCGTCTCAAAACCACCACCACTAATACGTTCCATAAAGTCGGTGACAGCCTGACCAACAGCTGCACGATGAGAGAATGCAACATCTAATTCACCGTTGGTAACTGCGTACAGCATCGAGTCCCAAAAGCCGCCAACCATAGCACGGTAGGCTGTTTGGTCTGCTAAACTATTGGGGTCAAGCTCTACACCAGTCGCAGTTAAGATATTATCGAGGGCGAAACGACCACCCGGAATACCAACAGAGCCGTAAAGCATGACTTGCCCTATCATCAGACGTGCCTTCTCGCTACTTGACCACTGTTTATTCCCGATAATAGGTAAGATGTTTTCGAACAACCGCGCTTGGTAGCTCATAAATTGAGTTGGAATAGACAACAAGCCTTTCTGCCACCATGCAGCAGAGGCAGAAGTCATATTCATCGTGAATTTGTCGGTTAGTCTGGTAAGCTCAGCCTTCCCCTCCGGCGTCAACATCTGCTTGACACTTAATCCTTCTTTCCCACCAATACCAGTCCTCATATCATCCCAAGCCTTACGCCACGCATAGATACGATTAAGTCGTTCAGCCTCGAAGAAGGGGATACGCCCCATATCACGTATTTTGGCGGTAGTAGACCCTACAGGACCCAATGCTGCGGTCGCTGTATGGTCTAGGAGTATGAGTTCACCGTTGATATCAGTGATACCAGACTCACGCATCGTACGCACCATTGACTTGAACTCGTCGGGGCTCATAGAGGACCGCTTAGCTGCCCAGTTGAGCATTTCATCGCCCTGATTGACAGCAGCGTAGCGCATCAACGCCCCATCAAACATAAACCTGTGGAATTTACGAGGATTCAGGGCAGCTAGGGCAAATATTGTCTGAGTTTGAATGATTATCTGTGACGGATCGAATAATCCGAGCTTGAGATCAAAAGAGAATCCCTTGATAGCAGACACAGGATCCTTATCCATTTGATCTAAGACGAACTTTGACACCCTAGAGCGTGAAGTAGACGCTACGGGTCCTTCAACCCACTCTGCGAGGTTACGTAGGCTGTTCCGAACAGCTTGACCGAATTCAGTTTGTGTTCCCAGTTGCCTCTGGATAGCACGTCTAATACTTTCTGCCCGATTGAGGGTATTCTGATCTAGTCCCTTCACCTTGGAAACATCGAAGTCAGACCAGAACCGCTGCATAGGAGAGAGACCATCGCCAGCAGGGAGTAGGTTGCCGTAGGTAGCCAGCCACCGCTGGACTGCATTAATTTTGTAGTTAGTATAGGCACCGATAGAGGCTGCATTCTCTACAGCACGGGTAGCAGCAGCAAACGGATCGATTAGCCCTGCTGTCTCGTCTTGAGGGCCCTTCAATACTGGCCCCTTTTTGCTGTAATACAGGGTTCCCTGCTGTTCTAGGAACTGTCGTTGACCACCCCCTTCAAACGTAAGATCGTAGGTACCGTCTTCGTCTAAGACTTCCTTGTGTCGTTTGGGGACCTCCTTGTCGAATGTGACTTGGAAGGGGGCGTCCTCTACTTTGCCTTCATCGAGGAGCTTAGCGTAGCCTTCGATACCATCCTCGATGCCGCTATCGCGTAGAATACGGTCAGCCTGTAGTGTGTAGGTGGGATCCTTTAGTGCCCTACGATAGGCATTCCGGGCAGCGTTCATTCTGTCTGCCCACTCTTGAGCTAGTTTCTTGGTGGGCGCTACAATGTGGGTACGAGGGTTCTTAACAGTCTTGGAGCCGCTCTTGGTGACACCGATAGTGGCCTGTTTCCCGAAGTAGCGCCCATCATAGATACGGTGGCCACCAGCAGCATAGTTCAGTTGCCTGTATTCGAGGTCTTTGGTAGCTAGATCTCCTTGTTTGGCTAAGACGTGATTGAACTCAGCCCCCCCGTGCTTTAGGTCCCCTTCGAGACGGAACAGCTTAAGCCCCTGCTCTTTCATACGTTCAGCGAGATTATCTAGACCCACTTTACGCCCCTCCAGCACTACATCCTCGCTAACATCCAAGATAAGAGCACGGTTAACATCATCAATACGTTCTACTTCCTTCATATTGCCGAGACGTACTTTAACACCATTGGCGGCTTCGACTTTACCAGTAATCCACCCCTGAGTAGACCGCTTGATGTATTCAGCGTGGTTCCTAAGGATAAAGTCGAAGTCGTTGAGGTCTTTGACAGTGTAGTAGGCAAGGACTTCACGGTTAGTGGGCATTCTGCCCTGATGAAGGTCAGTGTAGTGCCGAGTGAAGTCAGTAAGATTATACCATTTTTGTTCTATATTCCCTTTCTTGAGGACAGCAGACACACGGGAGCGCTCCTTCCTACTGAGGCCCTTCAAGTTATTTACCATAGGCATCAGCAATTTCTGGATACGGCCCTTCTGGAACACGGAAGAGGCAGCTCTCTTCTGGAGGACGTCATCGAGGAAGGAAGTAGGAGATCTCAGAAAGGTATTGATAAATAGACTGCTGGTGCGGCCTTCCTCGTTCAAGACATGAACGTACGCAGCCTCTTTAGCATCTGATTTGACCTTGATAAACCATAGATCGTCGGCATCCTTGAAGACCTGAGCGTTGAGGAGCCCCTTACGCTTGGCGGTGGCGGTGGCACTGGCCTTTGTAGCGTAACCAATACCATCCTTACGTCCTAACACCATAGAGAACTTCTCAACGAAGGTGTCTTCGCCTACCTGAGACTGTACGATCTTGAAATCAATTACAGCTCCCTCTCCGTGAGCGTCGATAGCCTTTGCTCTGGCAGCATTGAAAGCGTCATCGATCTCTTCGGGAGTCATACGGGGTGTCTGTTCTAACTGCTTACGCACAGCAGCGATAGCTTTCTGGTTGGCTTCGAGACTGCGATTGACAGCCCCTGAAAGACCAACACTGTTGTCTACTAGCTGTGCAGTCCCCGCTATAGCAGCAGGTTGGGCAGCGTCCAAAGCAGATTCTACAACAGATTCAGAGGCAGCAGGAGCCCTGTCAATAGTTGTTACGCGAGGATCGATATCGTCAGGAGAGCCAGAGATAGCAGAGATAACCTTATCACGTTCCATTTGTAAGGTCTTCTCAGTTACAGTCTGAGCAAGCTGCCTATTGCGTCCAAACTTAGCAATTGCAGCTTTAGACAGGACGGGGACCATCTTGACAGTAGGAGCGAGAGTAGCGAAATCGATGAAGTCAAAGAAGTTTTCCACAACAACGCCGCTCTCAGTGATATTCCCAATTTGATGAAAGATTTCTAACACCAGCTGTCTGTTTTCAGAGATGAACCCGGATTCATTCTTTACTGCCTCGATAACGAGGGGCCACTTCTCGTCGAACTCCTCCCTACTAATAGAGAAGAGATTGTTCTGAGCGAGTTTGATACGAGTTCCTGTCAAATCAAGCAGGGATGCTTCGACAATGTTATTAACAGTAGTCAGTTTATTGAGAGGAATTATCCTAGCGACAATATCAAGGATATCTGCACCCAAAGACTGCTCTTTAACAGCACGAGCAGCCTTGTCGATGTCACGCCTGATGATGATGGAGCGCTCTAGCTGATCACGAAGTGTGCCAGTGAGGGACTCGTTTGCTGCTAGATCCTCAGCGATAAGTTCTAACATATCCCCCTGTTCAGGGTGCGTCAGAGCAAACTCTTCCAAGCGATCAAGGGCAGCACTCTCCAACTTATCGTTGGAGGGCTTGGCTACTCTGATAGCTTCGATGCCGTCTGCCAGTTCTTCGAGCTCCCGTATATTGGCTTCAGCACTAGAGGCTCCTAAGATTAGGGATGTTCTCAAGATATCTGTCTGATCTGCAATCTCTTGGTTGCTGATCTGTAGCCGTAGAGCCGATTCTTCACCTCTTTCGATGGCAGCTTTGTTGGAATCCACGAGAAGTTGGAACTGGTCGATATCAGTAGTGGGGTTGATAATATTAGAAGAGCTTTGGGCTAGAGCAGCGAGAGTCGCGATAGTCTCCAGATACTCAGGGCTATATGGATTGCGTTCTCCCGGCTTGAATACTTCTACTTCTTGGTTGTTAGGCAGACCTAGACCGCCGTCTGGTTCGAAGACGGGCAGGTCAGGTTCCTCAGGGTTAAATTCGTTGTTGGCCATTATGTAAATGCAGTCGTTCTGTATTGTAGTCCAAGATCACCGGACGGCGTCCAGCTCGCTGGTACCAGTCCCGCCCCAATTCACCCCGCCAAAGGCTGAACCAATATTAGAGGCTTGAGATTTTAACAGCCCACCAAAAGCCATCAGCCCCGTACCAGCAGTGATGGGCTGGGAAGCAATATTAATGGCATCTGTCTGAGCGCCCCTGATACCAGCGTTGATGGAAGTAACTCGGTTGACAAAGGCATTGTTAGCATTAAGCTGTTGAGTAATATTACCAGTCACACCGGGGATAGTGGAGCCCTGAGCCCCTACAGCCCCACCCATACCACGATTTGCAGCAAGGTTGACAGCACGGCCTCGGAACCTCCTTGCCTCAGCAGCACTCCGGCGTCTCTGACGGGCAGCAATGACATCATCACGGCGTTTCTGGAGAGCTTCGGCTCGTCTGCGCGCAGCAGCAGCAGCGGCAGCTCTACGGCTGGCAGCTTTTGCAGCTTTCCTTTGGCCCTGATACTGTACAGCGGCCCCAACTACAGCTACGGCGACTGCTGCCCAACCTGCCATTTTAGTCTCCTATCTTCTTTCGGTAGATATTTTCTTCATGCATAAATCCAACTCGAGTTAACATAGCCCCAAACTCAAAAGCTACCTTAACATGCATCTGAATTACATCTACTTCTTTTTCTTTCATATGTTCTTCGAATACCCTTAACATCCGTGCTCCAAGGCTTCCCCTACGATGATCCGGATGTATGTAAATCAAGTCATTCTGTGCATAGCGCGTATTCTTATAATGCATATGTGGTATTAGAAAAGTAACCATATACCCTATGATTTGATTTAATGCATTCCTACAGAATAGCATATGTAAATGCCCAGTATTCTGTAGTAATTGGTAATTATCAAAATCAGGGTCTAGTTTTACTGTCTTGTCTGTTGCTATTTCTGCCCAGTGTTCCTCAAGAAGAGGATACATTTCATCGTAGACTTCTTTTGAAAACGGCTCTTCCGTAAATGTATAATTAGACATTAGTCTGTTGATCGACGAAGACTTGCCACCCTGCCACGTCGAAATCCTTTCCAGCTTCTGATTCAAATCGTAACTGGAACGCTTTACCGTGTCCTCTTACTTTCTCTTCGCTGACAATGACATCCTCTCCGGGACGCTCATCTGTTACTATGCCGCTATCGAACTCACGCTTGAGACGGTACACCTGCTTCAACGCAGACCACCGCCCTGTATCCCCTGAACTAGTCCAATCCCACTTAGATTGCATGAAGAGACTAGAAGGAGCAGTAAGGACACCACCAGCAGTGCCTGTCTCTGTCTTGTTGAAGAACAGTTGTACGTACGGAACCTGCTTCTTAGTTAAGGAGCCGAATAGCTCGTATCCCATCTCCCAGTAGCTATTATAAGTGATGCCAGTGCTATCATTGGTTTCCCAATCTACGAAGTCACCATTGTTGAACTCACAGAACACCCATGTATTGGTGGTGTCACCGCTGTTGGGCACAATAGCTATGAACTTGAGGAAAGTAGTGTTACCAGCAATAGTGGATACATTGGTTACGATATTATCTGTAGCAACATTGATCACAGTATTTCCGCTACTGTCGATCACATTCTCTATCCGCTCTGTCGCTTGAATTGCTTGCAAGTTGAAGACGTCAAAGACGTAAGGACTATCATTTGTTAAGTCTGAGATCTTCCACGGGTAGAACGCGCCTAAAGAAGTATCAAAAATAAGAACAGCATTAAATCTCCAGCGATCTGCATCATTGGTGGGGGCTACCGTGTTGTATAGCCAGTAGATCTTCTTACTGGCTTCATCAAAGGCCCCCCTAGCATACGTCTTAGATATCGAGGGAATATCATCTTGGTAGAACGTCTCAATTGTCTGCTGTGTCATAGACTGAGCAATAAGTGCGCCACTTATTTGATCTATCTGAATGGTGTAGATACCCTGCTCAGACCACCACATAGGATAGGCTTCTGTCCTGACGATAGTATGTTCTCCGGTTACACCAACACTGGTAACTTCTTGAACTTGGAAGTCGGTGGCTTTGAACCCATCCGTGCCCCCGCCAGAGACAGCCCAGACCCCATTACTTGCGAATATAATTAGGAAGCGGTCCTTTACGATAGCCCCCCTAATCTTCCCTATTTCAGGAATAACAACAACACCGCCGTCAGAATCAATTAGCTCTGCTAAGTCTTCGGAGGAAGGGTCTGCTTCTTGGTGACACCGTCCTGAGTGGGCTGCTGTTAACAACACCTGACTAAAGTAGATGTGACCGTTAATCTTTGAGGAGTCAACACCCATGTACCATACACGCCCCGCAAAGAAGGCTAGTACTTCTGGCCTCTTACTCTCAGACTCAACGTTAATACCAGAGACTCCTGAAGCGGCAGTCCTATCCTTGTAGAAGGGATTAAGGAGGTAGTGCCCCCGGGGGGCTAGGGTGTTACCAGCGTCAAACTTGGTTAAGAGAGTAGCATCGAAGCTATCGTTGGAGTCCTTGCCAGCCCACCACTGTTTAGAGTTAGGAGGGTAAACAGCCTTACTGGAGAAGAAATCTGTTATAGGGCTGTTAACCCCTGCTCCGGGGGAGTTCCATCCTTGGTTCTTCAGGTTGTATTCGTGGGTAGTAGAGAGAGTAGCAGGCTCGTTATCATTGGTGATAGCAGGGCTCTCTACTAAGCCATCGAAGTCTCGTATCTCCAGACTAATTTGAGTGGCGGCGATAGAGTCATCACCAGCATCATACTCAATATAGAAAGGCTCCAGCTTGGAAGACGCAACAAACATCAGTCCCCGCCCTGATACTATGTTGACAGGCTCGGAACCTAGGTCAGTTGCCCCACTAGCACCAAAGCTATTAATACTTTGGGTAAACCCTTTCTTACCACTGCTGAGAGGAGAGGTAGCTAGATCGTAGAAATGGAGAGTAGTATCAATCTGTAGGACTAGGAAGTTACGGGAGCCACTACCAGCCACAGACGTCCACACTTCTGTATGAATTGCCTGTGCTAGGGCCGCAGTATCTGTCAAGGTGGTCGCGGAGAGAGCGCCACTGGATTCGTAGTCTACGCCCAAACGCCTACGCCTGTTGCCCTTCCTGTTCAGGACACAGTTGAGTTCGTCTTTACTTGAGTTCTCGGGGAAGGTAAGAGGGCCAGCTTCTGTGATCAGCCCTGCAACAAATGTGTTAAATACCTTCGTTGAGTCGATCTCTCCGACCATCTACTAGGAGTCCTTCTTGGTAGTATCCTTCTTGGGGTTCTTGTATTTGAGGACAGGGCGTTCCTTCTTAACCGCGATAGGGGCGGCTTCAACAACTCCGTCTTTACCACCACTGAATGCAGTATCAGCCTCATTGAGGGGGTGAGCAGTGCGCGAGTCAGATGTCTTCGCCCGGTACTGTTGGTACGCTTCATCAACAAACTTCTGGCTAGTAAACTTACCAGCTAAGAGTTTAGGGAGCTGACCACCTTCCTTGTCTAGGATAAACTGTAGGAGACCAGTATGGTTCTCCCTGCCGATGGTAAGTTCCTTGCCGCTAGCTAATTTGTAATTCATTGTGACCTTCTACTTCTGTCACTTCGCCTAGTGCCTAGAGTTCCTGCTCTGCCGAAGGAGGGTTGGAAAGCTAGGTGACTGGTGTTTGCTATCATTGCTTTGTGTTTGGTAGCTTGAGTACGGATAATATGTGCTCTAGCAACCCCGGTAATAGCGGGGTTATTAGCAGACTTGAGGGTAGCGAAGGCAACAGCCTTTGATACGGACAATAGGAGGGGGAACAGATCTGTATCTAAGTCAGGAGTAAACGAATCAGACTTAGTCCATGTAGGTTCTTTGAGCCCATAGCATTGAGTTTTGCTCTGTCGCAAAGTGGAGTCAATACTACTGTCGTAGGCATCAAACACGATATATCTGTCGTCAAACATTGTCCAGTAAGAGGGGTTGACATTGTTCTTCACTAGGAGATCAACGCTCGTTGTATTCTTGGATGGCATATTAACCACCGTGGTTGTATCTGTGGAGTCTCTACTATTGAGAAGATCCAACATAGCTTCGGGTGTCTTATATTTGATGTCTTCGAAGCGTAATCTAGTATCAGTTGAGCTCTGTCGTCTATCGTACTTGATCCACTCAATTGTTTCTACGGTAGAGGGTACTTCCATCATAGCGGGGCGAGTAGCATCACTGAGTGCATCCAACTCAAAGATCTCTTTGTGTTCGGGGATAGTGCGATTAGTAAGCAAGTCGAAGTAAGTTGTTTCGATAATGTCTGCTATTTGATCGGACTCTCCAGTATCAGAGATAGAGTTGACAGCATCCGAGTCCATCGAGGACATGATGTTCTGGACCATATCAATTAAGGTACGTTTAGGCATCCTCAGTATCTCCCTTACGTCTATCTTTCACGGCTTCTTCACTGCCCTCAAGATTTCTTTAATGTCGCTGCGCTGTTCGGCCAGCGTATCGTCAACACGTTGGAGCCGGTACTCAATAATTCCCGTTTGTTTTTCCAATTCGATTATCGATCCCTTGTTGCTAGTAATCTTATCATCTTGCACTATCGTCGTTGCTTGGAGGATATCAACCCTGTCAGCCATAACGTAAATCGATCCGCTCACCGCGACGACGGCGAGTAGCACAGGCCACAGTCTGACCAGTTTGAAAAACCCGTTCTCACTATCTTTCATAATCTTCAACACCTCAAGTTGGCAAGCATGGCGGTCTGGTTGTGTGTTCATTTCTACCTAGCTCGTGCTTGTGAAACGCCGTCGCCGCCGAAGGGGAACTCAGCGAATGCCATCCCCACATAAGTAGCACCTGATGTATTTAAGGCATCGTTGCTGGTTCTGACCTTAAACCCTCTTGCAAGGAAGTCTAATGCTCTTGTACTGACCGCGCTCTCTGAACCTGTAGTGTTTGGCTCTAGCGGAGCGCAAGTGCCGTCATTATGGGTTTCAATATCCCAAGTAAAGAATTGTTTATTCTCACCACCAGCGGAAGCCTTGAACACGAATATAAATCTCGGCGCAAACCCAAGATCAACATACGTCCCGTCATTATTCGCGTTCCCGATATAAGAAAATGCCTTACTAAATCCAGCGACACTGTGCCACAACATCGCAAGATAAGTACCGCCACTGGCGTTGATATTCTCTACTCCGGTGTCCACCATAAATTGAGAGGATGACCAATTACCTGTACCCCAAGGGCTATCACTGTTACTCTCGGCGGCAGTACCGTTAATCTTACAGAAGTAATCGGCTCCTGTTAGTGCTGTGTGCCAGAAATACATATCGCTGCCGCTGTCCAACCTACGAACCATCGCCATTTCAGGCGCGGAACTTAAGGAGTGAGACTTGTTCTCGTTGGCGGTGTCCGTACCGCTATACTCAAGGATGTCTAACCCCGCTGTGGCGTTATCCTCAACCCAATTCCAAATGACTTGTGCGCCAGCGGCATTCCATTCAGTAGACGTACCAAGAGTTACCCCGCCAGCGTCAAAGGATTTAAGCCCCTGTGCATCGCTGGCTTCCGCATCACCTGTGTTGGAGTGGGTAACAAGCTGCGCCCCCCCGACACTATTGGTTAATACGTGGTTGGTCGCCGTATCCCTGTCCTTACCCCACGATAAATCAGGGCTGACATTAGTGCTACTAGCATCTGTATAAGACCGCACATTCTCGGCCCCGGTTCCGGTGAAGG
>CEPZ01012644.1_pt1 | contig 10531 bp, 2 predicted proteins | sample 530461 | NCBI WGS metagenome assembly CEPZ01 (sample SAMEA2620106, study PRJEB7988) | marine metagenome | isolation source: saline water (ENVO:00002010), including | reverse complement strand
ATAAAGAGATTCTTTGCAAATAAAGATGCAACAATCACAAATGCATTTAAACCAAACCTGATTAACAGGGCAACTGGTAGTAATATGGGCGCTTCTGATATCATGGAGATCTTCTCTATTTATGGACAGGCAACTACAGCTTCAGCAGAATTATCAAGAGCTTTGATTCAATTCCCCGTAATGACGGACCTGTCTGCAAGCCGCGATAACCTTGACATCCCAGCTTCTGGAAGTGTTAAGTTCTTTTTGAGGTTGTACAATGCTGAACATGCTGAAACATTGCCTTCTGATTTTTCTTTAACAGTCGCAGCAGTGAGCCAATCGTGGACAGAGGGAGTGGGCCTGGATATGGAAACGTATTTGGATATAGGCCCCGCCAACTGGGATACAGCTTCAACCGATGTTACATGGACAACTGCGGGTGGTGATTACTTGAATGGCGCTGGTGATGTTGTAAAAAATCCAAACTTCATTGTTGGAACAGAAGATATAGAGCTAGATATCACTGACATTACAGAGCAATGGCTTAATAATACAGTTCCTCATAATGGGCTGGGAATCTATTTGTCGTCTAGTTTCGAGGCATCAAGTTCTTCGAACTTAACGGGATCTGCAAGATCATATTATACAAAGAAGTTCTTTGCAAGAGACTCAGAGTTTTTCTTTAAAAGACCTACAATTGAAGCGCGCTGGGATTCATCAAATAAAGATGACGCAGGCAATTTCTTCTTAAGCAGTTCGCTGATGCCATCCGAAAGCAATTTGAATTCGGTTTATCTGTACAATGTTGTGGGTGGACAACTCAGGGATATCCCCGGAGTTGGAACTGGCAATATTACAGCTAGTTGCTATAACGCGCTTTCCAACAACAAAGACGCTATTACACTGCCAGTTGGAGGTGACGTTGTTGCTAGCGGAGATGTTAATGTCACCGGGGGCTGGCAGGCAACTGGCATATATTCTGCCAGCTTCGCTTTCACCGGCTCGTCAACATTGCCTGTATACATTGTTTGGTCCGATAGTTCAACTCAGATCCAGAGCAGCTCAGCCATTACGGTTAAGTCATATTCAGCCGGCAATTATAACCCAAGTGTCTCATACATCAGCAACATTACTGGTCTTAAACCTGTGTATAGCAATGATGAAACAGCTAGATTCCGGGTGTTTGTACGTCCTCATGATTGGAGCCCGACCGTGTACAGCGTTTCTTCAACGGCCATCGCTGCGACACCAATAGAAAAAGCATACTTCAAGATTCATAGAGTTTCCGATGGATTAGATGTTGTGGCATATGGAACAGGCTCAGCCACAGAACATACAAGAATGTCATATGATTCACAAGGCAACTATTTTGATTTTGACATGTCTATGCTAGAGCCCGATTTCCAATATGGATTGAAGTTTATGTACCAGATCAATGGGCTGCTGACGGAACAGAAAGAAGTATTCAAATTCAGAGTTGAATAAAAATGAGCATTAAATCATTATTTGATAAGGATCGCCTTGCACCCGCTCGGGGATTAGAGAAGAAATCTCTCTCGGACTTGACACAAGAGGTTGAATCCGAGGCGATGGTGAAGTCTGTTTCTGTAACAAAGGAAACTTTCACACCAGAGATAGACTTCAGCGACCCCAAGAACTTTGTTAGGTATGGACTTGCAGGAGAGTATTACAGTAACGCTCTTAAGAGAATCTACCAGCAATATCCATATGATGGAACGCTAGAAGAGAAGAAGACGTTTTACAACAACCTGACACCGCTTGAGAAGTGGTTCTACGACAATGAGTATCCGAAAACAAATGGCCATGCAATCATAGGAAATACATGGGATTCCGCAGCCAATGAGAGCGCTCTCTTGTTCGGTGAAACTAATACACAAGAATACATCTCAATTATTGGTGGACCAAATTTGAACAATGTATATGATTTGCCAACAGATCGGGGTAAAAATCTTAGATTTGATGCCAAAAAGGGTAATACTATCGAGTTTTGGATGAAGAAAGAGGGATTTGTGAGCGCTTCCGGACGTTCTACAAGAGAGGTTGTATTTGACCTGTGGAATAGTCAGTCCCTTAGTGATAGTAGGTATGGACGCTTAACAGTATACCTTGACAGCAGAGATGCCCATAAACATAAAGTATTCTGCCAATTTAGCTCTGGATCAACAACTTCGTCAGCAGAGTTGGGAACTGGCCTATCAACCATCGCAGATAACAAATGGCATCATTATGCTGTTGTCCTGGCATCCGGCTCAAATGACCTCCAAACTACTCTGTACACAGATGGCGCTCAGTCCGATATAGCGCTCTCAACGAGTGGCAACATGTCTTACGTGTCTGGAGCGATTCAGGCGAATCTGGGGGCTCTACGGACCACATTCACAGGCGACGACATCTCTGAGATTGGCTGGGGCAAGCTCTCGGCTTCAATTGATGAATTTAGATATTGGAAAACAAGCCGAACTCCAAAGCAGATTGGCAGAAATTACTTTGTCCCAGTAGGAGGCGGAACAAACAACAACACCGCCAACAAAGATTTGGGTGTGTACTATAAGTTCAACGAGGGTATAACCGGAACAGGTAGCAAAGATTCAGCAGTTCTTGACTATTCTGGCAGGATCACGAATGGAACATGGGTTGGATACTCCACAACGGTATCAAGAAGTACAGCTTCTGCCATTGTTGGATCCGGTAAGTTCGCGACAGAAGAAAAAGATCCAATCATTTACAGCAACCATTTGGACGTTCAGCAGTTAAGGAACAAGTATACAACCATCGCAGCAGAGCATGATAACGAAAATACAGTAAGCCTGTACAATTCCATTCCGGCATGGGCCAGAGAGGAAGACGAAGAAGGTTCAACAGAACTACAAAAGCTCTTACAGATTATGGGAAGTTACTTTGACACGGTACACAGCCAGATTGAAAGCGTCAAAGATACCAAAGAACCTTCTTATGTTTCAAGCAGCATGACCCCAAGCATCCACAACCGCCGCCTGCTGACTTCACTGGGTTTTGATGTTTCTGACATCTTTGTCCAAACTGAAATTATTGAGTCGCTACTGTCGAGAGACGAGAATCAAGTATATGAGAAAGACATTAACGAAGTTAAAAATCTAATATACAAGAACATCTATAACAATCTAATCTTTATCAATAAGTCCAAGGGTACTGAGAAGTCATTTCGTAACCTCTTTAGGTGTTTCGGCATTGATCACAACTTGGTTAAGCTAAATTTGTATGGAGACAACTCTACATTCTTGATTGATGATACATATGAAAATGTGTCAATTCCAACGACCACCATCGACTTCTCCGGACTAAAAGTCCCGACACACCAGAAAGCATCCATCTATCAATACGCCAGCAGCTCACACGACGTTGGATTTATTTCATCTTCAGAAGATCTGAACTATGCCCTCACAGCCGAAGCTGAAGTATTATTCCCCTTGATCCCGGATATCTCGACGTTATCGAGTTCTGTTTCGCCAACATCATCTTTGTTCGGATGCCATACAGCAACTGGTGCTTTAGATGGGACATTTCTCCAAGAGGGCGCTGACCCAGACCGTGGCTTCCAAGTGTACGCAATCAAGCCGAGCACCGACAACACATACTTTATGCTCAAGTCCTCTACTGGATATCTCCCGACATTAACCTCATCTGTGTATGAAGACGTATACGACAATTCAAAGTGGAACTTTGCTGTTCGCTTGAAGGCTAATGATTTCGCTTATTCCGTCGCTACCACAGCTTCACTGTCTGCCTCCTATGAGTTCTACGGAGTCAATATGAATTCCGGCGAAGTAGTCAACGAGTTTTCTTTGACAGCCTCACTAACCTCTTCCATCGCAGAACTGTTTATGACAGGAACCAACAAAAGATTCTACATCGGCGCCGATCGCCGAGATTTTACCGGAAGTCTTCAGTATCGTTCTGATGTGAGGTTTTCTTCGTTTAGATATTGGCAAGATTACTTGACTGATTCTGAAATTCGGCATCACGCTAGAAATCCAAATAACTACGGCCGTGAACGCCCTCTGGAAAATGCCACCATATTCAGCTTGAGCGCCAGCAATTCCGAGAACCTTCCAAGGATTGAAACTCTGGCTTTGAATTGGGATTTTTCAACACTGTCTGGATCGGACAACTTAGGATTCTTATCTGTCCTTGATGCGTCTTCGGGTTCGACAGCTTTGAGAGACAGATATCTGCACAACAACATCGGTCATGTTATCAAGAATAATCATACAGGCTTGGGAGAGTTCTTCTTACCGAATACGGAGGTTATATCAATTGAACACATCAACGCAAGCCGCTTGGTGTCACCAGAAAACTTACAGTCTTCTGATTTGGTCAACATTCTTTCGAAAGACGATGATACTTTTGTTAGAGATTCTAGGCCCACTAAGTATTTCTTCTCAATTGAGATGAGTATGTACGAGATTATCTCGCGAGAAATGCTTAACTTCTTTGCTTCTGTCGTAGAATTCAACAATTACATTGGCGAACCAAAGTACATGTATCGCAGCAATTACAAAGACTTGGAGAAGTTAAGGAATCTGTTCTTTGAGAAGGTCGGTGCAAAGCCTGATTTACAAAAGTTTGTTTCTCTTTATAAATGGTTTGACTCTGCTCTAGATGTAATCATTGCCAATATGATTCCACTGTCTGCAACTGTGTACGATAAGGTAAGAACTGTTGTCGAGAGCCATGTACTAGAAAGGAATAAATACAGGCATAAATATTCGTCTATTAAAGAATTCCAAGTAGGAGAAGACAAGGACGTACTATTTAATACAGACAACGTACAAACCTCATTTGATTCAACTGTCACTTCTATTCCGAAAGATCCTGTCGGCTCTAGCATAAATCTAGATAAAACTCCACCAGTTGGAGATGGTTTTTAAATGTCAAGAAGAGAACACAATTATAAAAAGAATTCCCCGCCATTAACGGAGAAGGGACAGTTTAAAGATACGTCTTTAGATCAGTCTGTCAATCCAGATTGGTGGAAGAATAAAGCTCAGCGTGACAGCTCGGTGCTAACTTCCAGCGATGTGGGAGCTAACACAACCAGGGTACAGCTTCACCACAATAAAACAAAAGAATATAGGACCACACAGACTCTTGACTTTGATATTGTCAGGACCATTAAGGGCGGCGAGAATCTAACTGATGGGACAAATCTCAATTATTACAAGCAGAAATTCAACGAGTCAGATATCACACAGAATGAAGATCCAAAAGATGGTATTTATGCGAATTTTGATACCGGGAGTCAGACAAACAGAGTTGGGGAACCATATGAAGATATTGAAAGATCAGAAGCTTTAGTCAAATTTAAGATCCCAAAGAAGCGCAAGATCCCAATGAAAGCTTACGATGGCATCGAAAAAGATACCACAGGAGCTAATAAGTTCTATGGACAGGAACGCCTACCGTTTTCAATTTACAGCTCCTCGGTTACATCTGGGTATCAAGATCAGCTAAAAGACATGTCCTTGGGTATGTCGGTAGAGGGAATGCACCACGATACTCATCCAGCAACCAATGAAGTCCCCGCTCAAGGTCCATTTACTGACCGCCATGTTGGTGGATACAAATATCGCCACAACGATTTGATGGAAACCTCCGTTAGAGATCGCGCCGAAGGCTTCAGAATTGCGATCGATCAAACTAACGATCAAATAAGTGTACATAATCCAAGGTTTGTCGGAGGAGAATATGACTCTGACCAGCCAATGGGAACCTTTATGAGGGATGAGTCGGCCAAACGACCAGTTAATATTCGCAACATAAAGAACTCAGGCTCAGTAATCGGCAACTATCAACAAGATTACCAGATCGTCCTTACAAATGATCGCGCAATCAATAACAGAAACTTTACAAGCGGCGGCCTGCCCGCAACCACTAGCGTTCCATCGCTTGTGTTGGGTTGGGATGCAAATAACGAAGTAAATGAAATAGCTTTGATCGACAGAGATCATACTGGCAGCAACAAACACATCATTGTTTCAAGATTCGTTGGCTATGGCGGCCCAGAAGAAGAGTCAGAAATCTTTTTAGACTTTAATTCAGGACAGTATTCCCCATATAGCACAATAACATATCGTAACTTGGTAGCCAAGCGCGCACTAAACGAGTTGTATTCTAGGCATTCTAGCCAATTCGGAATCGATAGTGTTTACGGCACTCCATGGCCTTCCTTCCACAAAGTTAATAGGAATTCAGTACTTAGACCCCACAGACAATTTCACAGCAGCTCCAACAAGGCTGAACATGTATATGATAACAAGTGGGTAAGTCACGAGATTCCGAGAACAGAGATTCAGTATAAGTGGATAAACGATTCGTGGATTGTGCAACACGATCCAACATCGCTGACTTATTTGGTTTCAAACTTTGGAGACGTTTCCAATATCACATCAAGTGACTTTCTCCCTCTCATGGGCCACCAGTACAGCGCCTCTTTGGAGTCCATCGCTTTTGTCTCAGCTTCAGAGTTCGTTAGCACTAACGGCGAGCTTGGTTCCGATAGATTTGATGACGACCCTGAAGTCACAAATATACTACCGACTGATTTTGTTGGGTTGAACTACCACATTTATGAGCCGATTACTGGCTCAACGCTTGGTCATGAATCAGAAACTAGCATAGTGACATATTATAATGAAGATGTGATCGGATCAATTTCTACACTAGCTACGGCTTCTCTGCTGAATGTGCTATTGCTCAACAGAAATGGCCCATACGGCTGGCCGCTGTGGAAACAACTACGAGCAGGCGAACACAGAGTTGCAAGATTCAAGCGAGAGAATAATTTCTTTGAAGCACAAAATGAAATGATAGATGTCAACAACGACAAGGTTGTAAGAAAGATAACATCTTTTCAGCAAGCTCCAGTTTCAGCAAAGCACAAAGCCGTCAAGCATATGTTTGGTGACTCCATTCTAAAGCACAACTTTGGGAATGATCATCACTATTTTGGAGAAGTATATGACCTTGAAAACAAAAGAATATTAAACCACAATGACAAGTTTGGTATTTCAAACAATACTTCGGAAACATTGTTAGAGTTCCTTAAGGATGATTGGCGCCGAGTAAGCTACTCTGAAGTCGTTTACCCGAAAGACGAGAACGTATACAAGAACAAGATCAGATTGCGCACGGATATCACTAGCTTCTGGAGAGACAAAATAGACGATAGAGATTTGCCTAGCATCATTGGCTCCCAAGATCAGGAGTTCTCAGGAAGTCAATGGCCCATGGACGTTCATACATCCTCAGTTGGCGGCGAGAATTCTGGAGAATTGATGAGGCCAGATAGTTGTGACTTATATAATGACGGCGAGTTCGGACCTTGTATCGTTCCACCAGATGGCGAAGAAATTAACGCAAGGTTTGGTCGTTACTATGGAACATGCCGCCCACAGAATTTAGTTCACGATGCAGCAGGAAGAGGGCCATTTCACGACACATACGATAAGTTTGCGAAAGATGTTAGACTAATCGGCCAGGGCTACGGCCTTCTCCCTGAGTTCACAATGTCTGATTATGTTTTCACGATCGGTGACGAGCATGGTTTTGATTTCTATCAGAATCTATATGATATCTCATTGCCGGGAGGATACCTGACACCAACCGAATTGACTGAGAGTGCAACTCTACAAGACCGCGACGACCGGGCAGCCGGAAAACGCCGCTCCCCAAACCAGAACGAATTTATTGAAACATTCAGTCACAGCGACGTTGTTTCAAATTTTGATAGAGTACGAGACAATTACGGCGATCCAAAGAGCGTGTCACTCACGTTTGATGGAGTAATGAAGTTGTTACCAAGGAAGGGCTTCTATCCGATGCAGCGCACGCTAGATTTAGCAACTCAATTTTCTAAGTCATATGGCGAGGGCGAACCCGAAGGAACAGAAGCAAGCTGGAGAACAGTTCTCACTCCGTTCTATTCCCCAGGAATCATGTATAACTCAATCAGATCTGGCATTGCAGTCGATTATCCGATTGTCGATCAAGAAACCGTCGAGCTTGATATCACTTCGGCCTTAGAAGATCGTACAGGAGGATATATCAAGAGACTCCCGTTCGAAGCTATTGTTGAACCAGAGTTCTATGCAAAACAAGTAAAGGGATCTGGCAGTGGAGATTTCTTGAAGATTTATGATTTTGAGCTAGAAATGCCGCTAGATAGCACGGGAACCTTGCAAGGCAAAAACTTAATCTATGATAGAATGTCTCACAACTTCGTCGCCGAAGTACCCGAGTTCTTTTTAGAGAAGCTAACGTCGGTTAAATCAAAACCTTCAAAGGAGTGGACTTTCAAGGGCCCGTTGTCTTCAAGTTCGGGAATCAAGAAGTTTGTTATGGATGTTATTATTGAAAAGACTGCAAACTTTGTACATCACGATGCCGCTCAATGGTTTGGCCCATATCCGCACATTTACCATGTGCCTCCATATTATACTTTGGGTGAAGGCAACTCGTGGGAAGTGGCACAGTCTGCTTTCGCTTGTGGTACATACGACGGCTTTGCTACAAACGAAGCGAACAAAGCGATTGCAAGAATTCTGTTTGACCCCGAGCAGATCAAAGATAAAGCGCCTGATAGATTCATCAACGGCAAGTTCACAATTGAAGACATTATCAATTACAGTACGGTAACTTTCACAAACCAACATATGGGAGAAGAGTTATCGGCATTCGCTATGAGCACTAGTGCTAGCTTTAATCTGTTTAATAGAACTAAGGATTCCGAATGGATCATCAACTCAAAGTGGGAAGTTCCGATTTTGAATTTAAATTCTATCGAGGAAGCAGCAACCGGGTCGAACCTCAATTCTTACAAAGGCATCTGGCACCAATACGCCGAACAAGCTCCTTTCAACGATGAGGGACTATTCTTCAGCGTTGTCGAGCCCGACATCGCAATCGACGATAAAGAATCTTCTTTAACCGGTTCGTTGATTGACGCTTGTGGATTTAACATCGAGAAGCAGCGACTGGGCGAAATCGCAGCCAAAAAGGAAATTCAAGAAGCCATCGTTGCCATCCCGTTCTTTGTTGATAATGATACCGGTGAAGAGAAGCTTTTAGACATTCCACTAGGAATCTTTGAGGAAGCATACCAATCACTTCAGAAAGATATCCCAGTCAGTGATTCGCTGACCGATATGATCTTCAAGATGAACAAGTACAACTTACTGCCAGCACATGACTTTGTAAGAATCCGAAACAAGAGCGACAAACCAATTCTGAAAGAGGAGGAGTATCTGCCGGCTTTAAATCCATTCGTCATGATGATCTTTGAGTTCGGTCACACACTACAAAAAACAGATTTGGTTAATATTTGGCAAGGTGTTATGCCCGATATTTCCGTCACTGCTGAAAAACAAAGCGTAACAATGAACATTCCAATTGGCGACAAAGAATTGTTTAGTGTTCCAATTTTCAATAAGGCTGGCCTTGATGGGGTTCTACCTTCGAACTTGAGATGGAAGATATATAAAGCGAAATTTAAAGCGGCCAATAATTATTATGATATGATAGAGAGCAAATTCAATATCGATACTGAAGACAGAAACATAGATCATTCATATAACTGGCCGTATGATTTCTTCTCGTTAGTCGAGATGGGTAAGATGGAAACTAAATTCAATTACGTTAACGAACAAACAGGCAGCACAAGATAATGTCATTTTTCAATAAGACAGAGGAAGTGATCGATCTGGTGATGACCAGAAAGGGCCGGGAGATGTTTTCAAAGGGCAAGTTCAAGCCAACTTACTACGCATTTTCAGATGATGAAGTCATTTATGACTTGAAATATGCAGATTCAAGTAGCCTTGAGGCTCAGAACGATTCCATCACGAGAATTGATAAGAGCGTTTTTATTAAGAACCAAACAGATTGGCAGCTTGCGAAGACCACTGGATTGCCACAAAGGGACATTGAACCACTCTTCAAAGAGCTTGGGACAAGTTCTCCTGTAAAGCAGCTCAGACCTTCGTGGGATTTGAGAGTGAAAGAAGGATTTATTTCCGGTAGCTTCAGTGGCTCAGTAGACAACAAGATGGTGAATTTCACTCCACCAGAGTACAACGAAGCTGTAAGGATCTATGAAGGCGTGGCAATCCCGCAGATTGATATCTTCTGTGATTACGAACTATACGTGGTCGGCGCAGGCAACGGACCACAAACCTTTTTCCAACACAAGGGAGAAGAGTTTTCCGAAGAGAGAATTATGTTATTGGCAACTTCTTCTAAAAACATAATGTTAGAGCTTCAAGAAAAGAACGTAGACAGTCCAGATTTTGAATTAGAAGTATTTCAATATGACTATGACAAAGCGGGCACACCAGATCTAAAGAGATTACACTTTACTGACGATAGATTGGAGAGTGATGTTGTAAGTTACTTCTTTGATGTTACAACCGATATAGCTGCAAGCGATCTCCCGTCAATCAAGTTTGTTGAAGAGCCGATTGCAGATCAGTTTGTGAGCAAAGAGGACGATTGC
>CEPZ01070487.1_pt1 | contig 10538 bp, 11 predicted proteins | sample 530461 | NCBI WGS metagenome assembly CEPZ01 (sample SAMEA2620106, study PRJEB7988) | marine metagenome | isolation source: saline water (ENVO:00002010), including | reverse complement strand
CATAACTAAATCACAAACCCCTTGCAAATCTTCTTGCAAAACATCCATTGAAATTAAAGTAATCTTATTTTTTTTAATAAACTCTAACTCATCATCATAAAAATTTCTTGCAGAAACCAATATAATCTTATCACCTGAAAATCCTTCTTTAACTAAACCTCTTAACCATTCTTCATGAGTTGGCTCTTTTCCAGAATCTATACAATCAGCATGAGCATCAAAAATAATCAATAAAGCATTCTCCTCTACATTATGAAATGCTTTTCCAATACAATAACTTATTGAATGATCTCCTCCAAGAAAAAAAGTTTTATTATTTTTCTCAAAAGCTTCTTTAGAATTTTTAAAAATTAAATAATTAGACTCTTCAATATTATTTAAATCAACATGAATCTCTTCCAAGTTTAATTTATCAACGTCTATCTCTTTTCCTTTTTCATTATTCCCAATATCTCTTAAGGATTTTATAATTTCAACAGGTGCATTTTCACATCCATTAGTCTTTCCCATTGAATTTATCAGACGAACTCTTATTATTTGCATACAAATCAAAATAAAAAGCTATTTAAATACCTTTTTCCTCTATAAATTAATAAATTATTAAAAGAGGATGAAAGGGGGTGATAAGATGGCTAAAAAATCAAACAATTTAGGTATGTTAGGCAAGTGGGCTTTTATTATTGGTCTACTTCTTACAATTATAGCAGGGTTAGTACAAGGTGTATATACAATCCCGTCGCTAGCATTAATATTAGTAATATTAGGTCTAATAGTAGGTTTCTTAAATATCGCTGAAAGAGATACTGTTAAATTATTAGTAGCTATTATCGCATTAATGGCTGTGGGAAGTTTTACTATTTCTGTAATACCTGCAATTTCAAGCTACCTTGAAGTAATCTTAGCAAATATAGTAATATTTGCAGGAGCTGCTGGTCTTGTTGTAGCAATTAAAGCAATTGTAGAAACTACTAAACGATAAATCTTCTTTTTCTTTTTTTCTTTTTTTTAATTCTATTTCTTTTTCTTCTCTTTTAAAATATTTTGATAATAATTTAAAACTCTTTGATACACTTCTCTATCTTCATCATTTTTAGGTTTGTAGGATTTTTTTATCTCTTCATAAATCTCTTCAGCAGTAAAAACATCTTGCTCAGAAAGAGCTCTTCCACCTTCTAATAATAATTTATTAATTTTTTTATTTTTATCTCTTTTTAAAAAACTAAAAAAGGATTTTCTTTTAGAAGATTCTCCTCCTAAAGATATTTCTTTAGAAGATATTTCTTTAGAAGATATTTCTTTAGAAGATTTTTCCTCAACTTCTTTTATTTGTTTTTCTACTTTTACTGCTTCTTTTTCAAGACTCTTAAGCCTTTTCTTTTCCTTTACCTTTTTTTTCTTATTTCTTTTTTTAATAAAATGAACTACTAACCAACCAAGAATAAATACTAATGCTATAACTAAAAATCCCACAACACCATAAACAATCCAAATTTTATTATATTCAAATGAACTAATTGCATTCCCTGTAATATTTCCAAACCCTGCTATCCCTCCTAAAATAAATAATCCATAAGCTATTAATAATCCTACTGCAATCCCTCCATATTTTCTTATAAAACTCATTTTATTTTCCTGGAATTAATCCAACAAAACTATATGTTTTTAATTTACTTAAATTTCTAACATCTCTTAGTTTAACCTTATTAATCATTTTTTCATAATCATAAAATTCTTTTGCATCTCCACCAATTTCTTCTTGTAACAATCCTATCATTGTTGAATCAGACTTTTCAGTACTAATTTGCCTTAATCCTATTAGTCTCTCCTTTGCTTCATCTAAATCCCTTTTAGTCAGACTATTTATTTTTTTAATTTCTTTTAATATTAAAGTTTTAATTTGTTTAATTCTTTCTTTTACAGTTCCAACATAAATTATTTCGTAAGAATAATCTTTTGATTGTTCTAAATGGCTTTTTATTGCATAACATAAACCTCTTTTCTCCCTTATTTCTTGAAACAATCTACTACTCATTCCCCCTCCTAAAATACTATCAAAAATTTCAGCAGCATATCTTTCTTTATCTCCTAGTTTTGGCATATGAAACCCTAAAACCTCATGCGCTTGGTCAATTCCTTTTCGCTTTTCAATTAATTCCCCTTTTTTAGAAATAATTGGGATTGAATTTATTGTCTTATTAGTTTTTGGAAATTTCTTAGCTTCTCTTAAAACATCTTCCCAACTCGAATTCCCCACAGCACAAAAAATCATATTATTTGTTGCATAAATTGCATTAAATAAATTAATCACCCTTTCCCTAGATAAACCCACAACAGTTTCTGCAGTCCCTGTAATAGAAAGATTAAAAGGCTTTTCATATAATAATTCTTTTATTTTTTCAAATACATAAGAAGTAGGATTATCATGATACATTTTAATTTCTTCTAAGATAACCTTCCTCTCCCTTTCTAAGGCTTTCCCTTCAAATAAAGGATTTAAAACCAAATCCCTACTCATATCTGCACCAAAACTAAAATGTTTAGAAGGTAATTTATTCCAAAAGCCAGTTATTTCTTCTCCTGTAAATGCATTTAAAATCCCTCCTTTATTTTCAATATCCTCAGAAATCTGAGTAACAGTTCTATTCTTAGTTCCTTTAAAAACCAAATGCTCAATAAAATGACTTATGCCTTTAATCTTCTCCTTTTCATGCTGTGCTCCAAATTTAACCGCAGTACAAGAACTCATAACAGGAATCTTTCTTTTTTCAAACAAAACAGTAATTCCATTATCTAATTTTTTCCTATAAAATTCAATCTCTTTTACCATATTACTAATCAAGAATGCTTAATTTATAAATATATATTATTATAATACTTTCAACTTCTTAATAAAATGCCTATATTTGTCTTCACTCTTAACTTCAAAATCTATTTTAATCTTTTTCTTAAATCCAGGCATAAATAAAACAGCGCTTTCTGCTTCTCCACCTTCAAAATCAATTCTAAATTTATATTTTTCAGCCAGCTCTTTCAACTCTTCAAACTTCCTCTTATCAATAATCTCCCCAATCCATTCTTTTCCTAAACCTTCGCAAGCAATTTTTGTTAAAATAACTTCAAACTTCTCCTTTAGCAACTCTTTCCAAACTTTTTCAGCATCATAATCCCATAAAGGCGCATAAAATTCTAATCCAAGTTCATCACATATTTTCTTTATTCTCTTTCCTTGATAAGAACTTGCAATCCCTCCAACAACAATAACCTCCACATCATTTTTAACCCCTAAAATTAACTCCTTTAAATCATCAACTTCTTTTTCCTCTTCTCCTTTACTCCCTTTAACAACTAAATCAATATCTAATTCCTCTGCTTGTCTTTCAAGCAACTCTAAATAAGGTTTATGAAACATAAAACTATCAAAATTTTCAGGAATAATTGAAAGTAAATATTTAATTTCATAACCAGCTTGATTTGCTTTATGCAAGGCTAAGCATGAGTCTTTTCCTCCACTAAAAAGAACTGCGCACTTTTTCATTTTAAAATACATAAAAATCAAACTATTTAAATCCCTTAGTATTAAGTTAATTATGCCAATTAATGCACATCCTGGATATATTAAAGCAGAACAAGAATATCAGTCAGCTGAGACTAAAGAGCAAAAGATAGTTGCTTTAAAAAAAATGGTTTCAGAAGCTCCAAAACACAAAGGAGCTGAAACTTTAAGAAAACTCCTTAAAAGAAAATTAGCAAAATTAAAATACACAAGTGAAAAAGAAAAGAAAAAAGCAAAATCAGGTAAAAAGGGGATTAAAAAAGCAGAACTTCAAGCAATTCTTATTGGTTTAACAAATTCTGGAAAGTCTTCAATTCTTAGAACAATTACAAATGCACACCCAAAAATAGCAAGCTATGGATTTACAACAACAGAATCAGAAGTTGGAACCTTAAACTATCATGGATGCAATATACAAATAATAGACTTACCACCAATAGCCTCCCCTAATTTTAACAAAAGCCTTGTAAATTCCGCAGATGTTTTTATAATTGTAGTTGAAAAAATAAATGAAATCAAAGAAGTATTAGAACAAATAAAACAAAATAAAAATGCAAAAAAAATAATTGCTTTTAATAAAATAGATTTACATGATAAAGAAACCCAAAGAAAGATTTCAGAAACCTTAAAATCAAAGAGATATAATCATGTAATTATCTCAACATCAACAGGGCAAGGCATTGAAAAACTAAAAGAAAAAATCCTTCTTTCATTTAATGTAATTAGAATCTACACTAGGCACCCAGGAAAAAGGCAAAAATTAGATGATGTTCCAATAATCCTCTCCCCAAACTCAACATTAAAAGATGTTGCAGAAAAAATCCTTCATGGATATTCTAAAAAAGTAAAATATGCAAAAATAACAGGCCCATCAGCAAAATTTAAAGAACAAAAAATTGGATTAAAACATGTTGTAAAAGATAAAGATGTTGTGGAATTCTTTACAGAGTGAAAATCTCAATAAGCTTTCTTATGTAATTCATGTAACTTTTTATTTTTTCTAAAATTAACTAACAACCCATTAATTTGCTCTGCAACTGCATTCTTTAAATCAAGAGAATGTAATTTTTTACTCTTAAAATCTTTTTCAAGTTTTTCATAACTACCATACTCTAAATCTCCCCCATACTTTTTATCTCTTTTAATAATAAATTTATGCCCTTTATCTTTTTTAATAACAAAAATAAAATATTTTAAAAGAGCCATAACACCATTATTTGGATTTCCAGCAACCATCTCAGCACCATTAATTTTCTTTTTAACCTTTTCTTCTTCATCTAATAAATCAATCTTAGTTGCTTCAATACTTGAACTCATCTTTTCTCCAACCAATCCCCTAATTAAAGGATTAATTAATTCTACTCTTGATTCATATCCTAATTTAGGCAAGGCTTCTCTTGCATAAACCATAATCTTTCTTTGATCCATTCCTCCAAACTGAATATCTACTTTTAAATATTCTTCATCAATAACTTGCATTAAAGGATAAATTAATCCTGCCACCTTAGGGTTTTTTGTCTGCTTAACAACCTCAGAAGCAGCCTTGCTTGCATCATGAACCGTACTAAGTGTAGATAATCTTAATAAATCATAAGTATATTCTGGTTTTAATTGAAAATCTCCTCCCTTTACAAAGGTTAATTTCTTTATATCTACTCCAATAGTCTTTAAGATAGTTGTTATAGATTCCTTATAATAATCATATCTTTTTTCTAAAATAACCCAAGGAACACTGTCTAATGCAGCATGCAAATCTGCCAGTAAAATCTTAACATTTAATCCTGCTTTTAAAAAATCAGCTATTTTTAACATTGGGAAAAAATAAGCAATAGAAATACTTCCAGTAGGCATAGTCCCCCAATAAACAGAAATCTCTTTTTTAGTTTTTAATAATTTTTTAAGCCCTTCCTCACTAATAACTTCTTGAAGATTTCTAGTTATCAATTCAAACTTTTCATTAACATTCATTGCCATAAAAATAAACAATTAAATATATTATTAAACCTTTCTACTCTCCTAAATCCAAGATGAAAATAAGCCTCTTACAACTTTCATTAATTATCTCTTTATTTGGAATCTTCCTACTCCTACTCTTCTCAAACATCCTTAAACCTAAACAAATTAAAATTCAAGAGATTAATAACAAATTATTAAACAAAAATATAGAAATTTCAGGACAGATAACTGAAATAAAAGCCTTTGAAGAATCTAATTTTCAAGTAATCACACTTAAAGATGAAACAGCAAGCATCTCAATAACAATTGATAAAATAATCAACTTATCTCAAAATCAAAACATTCAGGTTATTGGAAAAATAACAGAATATCAAGGAGAATTACAAGTCCAAGCAAACAAAATAGTCAGTGCTTCTTGACTCTTAACTCAACAACCTTATTATTAAGACTAAATCTATCTACTTTTCTCTTAAATCCAAAAGCTCCTTTAATCCCCATTAAAATACTTGAAGCCCAAAAACCAACCATGCCTCCTAAAAACATAAATCTATGTCCAATTCTAATTAACAAAGGTAATGCCTCTCCTTTTGAAAACTCTATTCTTTTTTTTAGCTCATAAGTATCAAAAATATTTCTTCTTTTAAGATTACTAGCTCTTCGAATCTTATATTTCATAAATTAACTAAGAACCTTAATTATATAAAACTATTTCATCTCAAGAACTCATTAAAATGATGTTCATCCCTTCTTCTACTAAATAAAATATAGTGAAAAACTCCAACTCCTGCTAAGAAAATCAATGATGCAAGCCCAATGTTTATTTGATTTATTTCCATTTTAAGTTTTAAGAAATATTATTCAGAATAATTAGTTTATAAATCTTTGCCAAGATTCACCAAAGTTTGTCAATAAAATTTAAACTCTAAATTTCCACTTTCCCTTTTCTTGAACTACTTTTCCATCTAAAATAATCTTAGATTTCTTCATATCTTTAACAATATCCCAATGAACAGCAGAATCATTGCCTCCACCATTATCTTTATATGCCATTCCTAAAGCAAGATGAATTGTTCCATTAATCTTTTCATCAAATAATAAATTTTTAGTAAATTTATTTATCCCAGGATTACATCCAATCCCAAATTCACCAACATAGCCTGAATTTTCATCAACATTTAAAACTTCTTTTAAAATATCCTCATTTTTATCAGCACTTGCCTCTACAACTTTCCCATTTTCAAACCTCAGACTTATTCCAGTAACCTCTCTCCCTGAATAAATTGCAGGATATTCAAATTTAATCCAACCATTTAAACTTTCTCTAACCGGCGCCATAAAAATCTCTCCCCCAGGCATATTTTCCTCACCCTTATCTGCAACACAGTTCTTACTTTTAATTGAAAACTTTAAATCAACATTTTCTCCTATCAAATGAACCTCTTTTCCTCTTTCAAACTTTTTCTTTACCCTATCCAACCCCTTTCCAACCTTTTTCCAATCAACTAAACAAGCAGAAAAAACAAAATTTTCATACTCATTAAAACTCATTTCAGCTTCTTGAGCAAGAGCATTACAAGGAAAACCAATAGTTACTCTTTTAATTTTATCTTTTTCATTTACAACATATTCAGAAATTGGATATACAACCTTTCGTCTAGCCATTATTTTCTTAGAATCTGTATTAGTAAGTTCCCGGGTATTTGTAGTTGTAGAAATTCCAATATAGTATTGACAGTTTTTCACCTTATGCATTCTTAATTCTGGAAATTTCTTTAATTGTTTTTCAGAAGCATGTTTATAATAAAAATCAGTCATTCCAGGAAGAGAAACATTTACAAGAGGATATGCTCCTTGTAAAATTACTTCCTTATAGAGTTCAAGGATAAATTCTTTAGCTTCAATTCCTCCAGAAATAACAACTCTTGTATCTGGTTTTACATTTAAAGAATATCTTACAGTTTGTTGTGCTAATTTTCTTGCTCGTGGGTCCATTTTATTATTTCTTAATTTTATGTTTATATTCCTTATCCCCTCTAACTCTCATCTTCATAACCTCAAATATTAAAAGATATTGATAATTTTTCATTAATTTCCAATCACAACAGAAAAATCTGAGGTACTGGCCGCACCTCATACAAAATAAAATAAAAAAAGGGTTTTAAAGATTACTATACTGGAAATAATACATAAAAAGGGATTAAAATGATCTTTTACTTTATACTAGCACTTCTCCTCGGCACTTTAGCAGGAACTATAACAGGCTTAATCCCTGGAATTCATATCAATCTTATAGCAATAATCTTATTAGGATTTTCTGCTTATCTCTTAGAAATTGTTTCTCCATTAACATTAATAATTTTCATAACTGCAATGGCAATAACTCACACTTTTATAGATTACATCCCAAGTATTTTTCTTGGTGCACCAGATGAAGATTCAATTCTTTCAGTTCTTCCAGGACATAAATTTCTTCTTCAAGGAAGAGCCTATTTTGCAATAATCTTCACACTTTATGGAAGTTTAATTGCATTACCTGTAATCTTAATTTTCATTCCTATTTTTATTTATCTTCTTCCAATAGCTTATCTTTATATTTCAAGAATAATGTGGATAATTTTAATTCTTGTCTCAGCTTACTTAATTTATTCTGAAAAAGCAAAATCAAAAATCCTATGGGCAATAATTATCTTTTTATTAGCAGGATTTTTAGGAATAATAAGCCTAAATCTAAATATTAAAGAACCGCTTCTTCCATTATTAACAGGTTTATTTGGTGCAAGCAACTTATTAATTAGTATTCATCAAAAAACAAAAATACCTGTTCAAAAAATAAGAAAACTAACACAAATAAGATTAAGAAAAAAGTCAATAGTAAAGTCAACTCTTGCTTCAATAATAGCAGCACCTTTCACAGCATTTCTTCCTGGTTTAGGAGCAAGCCAAGCAGCATTAATTGGAAAACAAGTAACAGATATTCAAGACCAAAGAGAATTTTTATTCCTCTTAGGTGCAATTAACACTATTGTTATGGGACTCAGCTTCATAGCCCTCTACACAATTCAAAAAACAAGAACAGGTGCAGCAGTAGCTATCTCAAAATTAATCCCAAATCTTTCTTTAACAGAGTTGTTCTACATTATTGCAACAATAATTATTGCAGGAATAATCTCTTTTTTCATAACAATTTTTATTTCAAAAAAAATTGCAAGAAATATAAGCAAAATTTCATATTCTAAAATTTCTATTGCCATCTTGGCAATCCTCTTATTAGTTACTATTTATTTTACAGGATTTTTAGGACTCTTAATCTTCATAACCTCAATAGCATTAGGAATAACAACAATTCAAATAGGAATTAAAAGAATTCATTTAATGGGCGCGTTATTAATACCTACAATTTTGTTTTATATAATCTAATGAGCCCCAAGTGAATTTCTAAGTTTTCAATTTTCTTGGTTGAACAGAAACACGTTCAATGCCCCCTTCAACACTCTGTTCAACACAATATATCCCTTTTTCTTTACAAAAGATCATTGCTAATTCAGAACTATTTTGATATTTTATCTGAACTTTTAAATTTCCTCCTAAACCCTGTAAATCTACACCAAATAATTTATAAGGGACTAAGCCTATTTCTATAGCTTCTTCTAAACTAACAATTGGAAGAACAATTTCTGCAACCCCATATTCTTTTCTTAGATTTGGTTCTTCCCTATACAAAAAATTTCCATTAACACGATAAAACCCTGCAAAATCATTTATTTTTTCTAAACAACAACTTAAATTCCCCTTAACAATACGAGACCTCATATCAAAAGGCCTAATAAATTTTCTAACTTTTTTCTTAGATAATTTTAATATCTCTAATCCTTCTAAGAATTTAACCATTAAAAAAACAATAAAGACAACTTAATAAAGATTTTTACAATTAAGTTCAAGCCTCTAAAACCACTTTTCAATATTCTCCTGCTTCTCAGTTTCCTTTCCAAAAATACTTTCAATATATCTCTTAGTTAATTCTAAATCTTGCCTAATATAATTAGGAACATCGTAATTATTAGCTAATTCTAAGGCAGGTTCTAAATATTTAACAATACTTCCATAAGAAATTGTAAAGATTAGTTTTGGATTACCACATTTCTCACATTTTCCATTTAATGGAACCCTTCTATAAATAGAATTACACTTTCCACATCTAAAATTTTGTTGAGAAAACTTTCTTAGATTTCCTTTTAAATCTCTCATAAAATGTCTATCAATAATTAATCTTGCAACATCTCCTTGAGTAACACTTCTCAGCTTTTCACACAATCTCATTTGAGAGAAAACCTTATCTTTCATTGTTGGAAGAGTTTTATAAGAACTACAAGTAGCACCTTGATTAAAATTATCAGTATCATGTGTAAAACCTGTATTAACATAAGGGTCTTCTTCTCTTGCAATCCTCTGCTTAACCATTTCAATTTCAATTTCTCCAGAATGCAATTGTTTTTCAGCTTTTTCATATAATTCTAAAGGATAAGAATTAACTAATTCAAAATCAAGAATCTGGTCATCAACTTCTTTTGCATAAATCTTTCCATTTAATACTAATGGTGCATCTTGAGTTCCTCCACGATGAGAAGGTAAAAATTTCTTTGAGAAATTTATTAAAACATCTAACAGCATCATCATTGCAGCCTCATCCCCATCACAATCTCTTCTCATTGCAGCATGCATATAAGGGCTTGCCAACAATCCTTGAACTTTTGAAAAACCAATAAATCTTCCAATAACTCCTGCACAATTATGAGGAGCCATACAAACACACAACTTACCAATTAAATCTTCTCTTTTCTCAACATTATAAAATTTAGGCAAGCCATATAATTTTTTTAATTCCTCATCAATAAATTTACAAACATTTACAAAAACCTCATCAGCCCCCTCATTATCTGCCTTATTATTACAAGGCAATAAAATATCATGAGGCTTTAATTCTAAAATTTGATTTTCATCAACAAGTTCTTTTCCATGACAATCTTTTGTA
>CEPZ01082940.1_pt1 | contig 10546 bp, 13 predicted proteins | sample 530461 | NCBI WGS metagenome assembly CEPZ01 (sample SAMEA2620106, study PRJEB7988) | marine metagenome | isolation source: saline water (ENVO:00002010), including | reverse complement strand
CTAATCCGCAGGATTTGTCCAAAGTAGAAATCAGCCAGAACTAAGTTCGGATTTTTGTTTTAAAGTTAGTAAGCCGCGCTGAATTATAGCCATTGTTGGCAACTGTTTTATTTTATGTAATATTCTGACTTAACATTCAAATGTATATTTGGCATCCCAAGTTCCCATTTCAAGCTATCAGGGATTTTTTTTGTCAATCCATTAATATTAATCTGTTTGTTAATTTTATTTGCTCCATTTATAACAATGACTGGATTTCCTTCGTAAATAAAAAAACCATTTGGAGTATAATCAAAATAAAGCTTTTCTCCTTCAGAGTTATATTCAGTATAAAATTCACTAAAGCCATTCACAAAAGGTGATAGTTTCAATTCCAGAATTGTGTCAGAACTTTTATTGTTAAAGTAAATATGATATGATGGGTATGGAAATTTTACATCTAGCAATTCGCTGTTTTTTTTAACAATAGGGTTTTTTAAAATGTATTCAGATAGTTCTTTTTTTAATTTCTCATCGAGTATTATTTCTTTATTCTTTGTGCAAGAAGAATATAAAATAATAAATAATAGAAAAATCTTTTTCATTTTGTTAATTGTTGCCAACGTTCTCGGCTATGAGTAGTTGCGTGGGTTAGCATGAAACTGCAAGTACACACCAAACTGAAAATCCGCGAGGATTTTCAGAAGTAGGCGAGAACAAGCAATTACTTATAGCCATTGTTGTGCGTTCGTTATTTTTCAATAGTTTAAGTATTTGACTATAAATCCATCTTGACCAATAGAAATGTTTTCTCTGTCAAAAACTTCTACTATTTCGTTTGTGTTCCTTTTTGAAGCATAAAACTCGTCAATCAAACTGTAATTTTTTTCTTGTAAAAGTTCATACACTTCTGTTTCCAATCCTATTGTTATATTCAATTGATTAGTTCTTATGTCAAAAGATTGAAAATCGATATTTTCAAACTGTTCCTTTTTTGACTTTCTATCCATTAATTCTCTAAATGCAAAAAACGAATTGTAATATCCTTCATAAAATTTATCCTTCTTTACTTCGATATTTTTTTCTTCACCACTTTCTGGGTCTTCAATGAGTGAGACTATTCTATTTGAACCAAAATAGGTTGCACAGGCACTTAATGTTGTTGGTGCTTGACCGTGAATAGTTGCAATTTGATTAGCCTGATTCTTTGCAACAATAATTTCACTTGACAATTTGTTGGAAGACATCCCTTTAGCTTCAAATACGTGCCAATTTCCGTTACTTGTCATACCGACTAAATCAGGTTCTTTCGATTTTCCTGATTGCTTTACAAATGTTACTGCATTTATCTTTTTTAGGGTCTCGAGATGTGTTAGGTTTGGAATGTTTAATAATCTTTCAGCATAAATTTTGGCAAATGCCATACCTAAATTATAACTCACTATTCTTTTTTGGTCGCTTACATATCCATTAAATATGGGATGTAAATACATTCCATTTTGATTAGATTGAATATTAGTCTGAACCATTAAAGCTTTTTGAATTATTGCAGTTGAAATTGTTCGGAATAATCCATTTTGTCTTATTGCTCTCCAAGAGACAAATGTTGGTGAGCCAACTGTTATGATAGAACGATACAAATCTAATTTTCTACAACGAATAAAGTTTTCGCCATTGGTATTGATATGGTCGAATGGGTTAGTGTAATTATTCGCAGTGTAATATATTCTTGGCATTTGTTCTTTCTAATGATGCACAACGGTATCGGCTATGATTTGCTAGCGCTGTTCGCTTCGCTCGGAACGGCGTGGACTAATCCGCAGGATTTGTCCAAAGTAGAAATCAGCAAGAACCTAGTTAATTGTTTTGTTTAAAGTTAGTAAGTAGCGCTTAATTATAGCCATTGTTGTAAACTGGTTTTAATTCATCTATTTTTATTAAAAGTCCTTCTGTTGCAATATCTTTTAAAACTATTTTCTTTTCATTAATATTAATAATTTGAAAGATATACTCTTTAGTAGTATATGGTTCAGGGTCTATTACAAGAAAATAGTTTTTGTTTTTTTGACCAATATACCAATACCCAGAAAATTCCCTCTTAGGAAAATGACTGGTTAATATTCGTTTGTCTTTTATTCCTTTTGTGAAATAATCATTTTCAAAATAATTATTTAAAAACTCAATGCTTAAAGTATCATTTATTGAGTAAGATTGTTGTTTAGTTAGGATTTGTATAATCTGTTCTTTTGAAAGGTCTAATTCAGAGTTAAGATTTAAAGGGACTAGTACTTTAGTCAAGTTTTGTCGCTCAATATAAACTTCCAACGAATCGTCATTGTAGAGCTTGTAATTAATATAAATTGAATCCCCATCTGGTAAAATTTGATTAGATTTTGAGTTGATTGTAAATTTCAATGTAGAATCCTGATGTGTATATAAAAATTGAGTTTCTAGTTTGTCAAAGTCAACAACTAGGCTTGTAATCCCTTTTGTATATCCATTTTTTGAAGTCATTTGTTTATCTTTAATAGTAATCCAAACTCCTTCTGGACTTGTTTTATTACAGGAAACAAATCCAATTAGAACTATCAAAATGATTAGATGTTTTTTCATAACTTGTTTACAACGGTTCGGCTATGATTTGCTAGCGCTGTTCGCTTCGCTCGGAACGGCGTGGACCAATCCGCAGGATTTGTCCAAAGTGAAATCAGCCAGAACTAAGGTAGGGTTTTTGATTTATAGTTTAAAGCCACGCTGAATTATAGCCATTGTTGGCAACTGTAATTTTATAATCTAGTAGCACCAAATACTTTTTCATTTTCATAATTTGTAGTCCAATTAAGAATGATATATGAAGTTAATTTGGAATTATTTTCTTTTTTGTACTCAGATATTCTCTTAAAGCGAATTTTTCTTAGAAGTTCAGTTCTTACTTTTTCGTTAAAACTATTTTTAGCATTGTCATTTAAAGGACTTAATTTTTCGATATTTAATTTTGAGTTTAAAACTACTTCATAGATAAAAGTTCCATTTACCGATTTTGAGAATAAACTTGGGTTAATATCTTCATTAAATGTTTGAAATAGTTTAAAACTTGTTTTATTTGGTAAATCAAGACTTACGAGATTATCTAAAATGGCAAGTTTGTTTTTGTCTGGAACCTGCATTGCCGAACAAAACGAAATCTCTATTTTTCCATTGATCCGTTCTCCTAAAATCAGGTATTTGGTATTCCTACCTGGAATAAAACTACAAGAGCTTCCTTCTTGACTGTTGATATAAATTTCTGGCTTACCTTTTCCTTTATAAACTTTGCTTATTTTGTATTTTGATTCATAGTATCCATTACTATTTTCAATTTTCTGAACTGATTCAAATTCAACTATTCCTATAAATTCGAAAAAAGAAAAAGCATTCACAGCTTTTATTGGAGAACAGCTGCAAGCTGAAACAGAAACGGTATTTATAAACAATACAAAAATTATAATTTGCTTTTTCATTTTCGTTTATTGTTGCCAACGTTCTCGGCTATGATTTGCTAGCGCTGTTCGCTGCGCTCGGAACGGCGTGGACCAATCCGCAGGATTTGTCCATAGAAGAAATCAGCCAGAACTAAGTTAGAATTTTTGTTTTAAAGTTAGTGTGCCACGCTGAATTATAGCCATTGTTGTATGCTGGCTTTTTAATTATTAGAGTCCATCTGACTTATTTCATAAATCCAACCGTTCTCTAATTCTTCAATAAATTTTGTTTTTTCATTTCCATATTTAAAGGATCGGTTCTTAATTCTTCCTTTTGAGATGAATATTCGATGGATTTCTACCAAGCCTCTTTCTCTATATCTTTCGTTAAGAGTATTTCTTTTAAATCTATCAATTTCAATAATTAATGAATCTTTGTCTACAAACCTTAATCCACGAAAATCTTTATTTTTTACTATCTCTTTTTGACATTTTATATTCCATGATTTTGGTAAATATTTTTGAAATTCTTTGAGTTTAAGGAGTCTGTAATTTCTTTCGGTCGTTACAGGGTCAAACCCTCTTGATTTACTATTTCTTAATTCAATTAATTTTTTTTCAAAGGTTGAATCTACATGAATATACTCGACCAAGTTTTCAAGGCATTTAAGATTCGCTTTTGTAGATTTTATCTGATATTGGTTGGGAGATAAATTACTGCAATTGAGAAGTAAAAATGATGTAAGGCAGTAAATTATCTTTTTCATATTTAGCTTTTTTTTAGCTTGCATACAACGGTCTCGGCTATGATTTGCTAGCGCTGTTCGCTGCGCTCGGAACGGCGTGGACTAATCCGCAGGATTTGTCCAAAGTAGAAATCAGCCAGAACTAAGTTAGGATTATTGTTTTAAAGTTAGTATGCCACGCTGAATTATAGCCATTGTTGGCAATCGTATTTTTCTACTTTTTGATTTTGTTTATTTTCTTTACAATTTCATCTAGCTTTTCTTCTTCTTCAATGAAAATCTTTTTTATTTTATTAGCATGTTCTTTTGCCTCAAGGCATCTTTGGTAATCATCGTCTTCTTTACATTTTTCTGTTAATACGAATAGAAGCTTTTGATGTGCATCAAAATTTGACGGATCATTTTCTATTGAAAGTTTGTAGCTATCAATAGCGCCGCTCCAGTTTTTAATTCTGCGAAAGAGTTCGCCACTTTTATTGAAGTCTGCTGACATCTCTTCTAATCGCTTAAGAGGTAAATTTTCAGGTGGTATTTCATCAGATTTTATAAAAGCGAGATAAATATTAATGAATATACTTACTAGTAGAAATCCAATTAAAAACTTAATGATAATTGACTGTGTATCCTGCATTTTTTTTTGATGCCTAATTTTGGTTTTTTCTTGAAAAGAAATTTCTCTAATCTCATACTGGTCAAGCTTGGTCTTTTTTGATTTATTAGGTATGGGGTTCCTTTCTCTGAATTTACTTTTATTTTTTAGTAAGTCTCTATTCTTTCGAATAACAGAGTTCATTGACGACATAAAACCTCCTCCACTCATTTTAGCTTTCCTTTTATTGTATTCGAGTTCTCAATTATCTTAATATGATTGCCAACGGTCTCGGCTATGATTTCGTTGTGGAATCATCCGCAGGATTATTCCGCTTATGAAATCAGCCGATTTTATAGATTAAATTTTGTTTTTACTCTTTGCCACAATGAATTATAGCCATTGTTGGCAACTGGCTTTTTTTCATTAATGTTTCCAATGTTTTAATTTAAAATTAGTTACAGTTGAATCTTTGTCAAATTCAATATATAATTCTTTTCCTTCCATTGGGTCAATGTTCCAACCATAATCTACCATTATTTCATAGGTAATTTCGTTTTCTTTTTTATTCTGATAGTTTCCAGGTTCTCCTAACAATTCAATGACTCGTTTAAATTCCATTCCTTTTTCAAGGTGATTTTCCATTAAGTCTTGAACCATATTTTCTCGATATTCATAAAATCCGTCAAATCTCTCATTCCATTTAGACTTTTCGAATTCCATTTGTTTTACTCCGCAACTTGTCAATAGAAAAAGTATGGTTAAGATTACTATTTTGTCTAATATTCTCAAAACGTTAAAATCTGTTTTGTACCATTTTAGCATATTGTTTCAAAGCAGATTTATAATTTGAGATTGATTTAGGACTTCTTAATCCATTCAGTTTATTGGCTATTTTATTTACACAATTTTCGTCGAAAAGGTTTTTTTCAGATATATCTTCTCCAATAAGTTTCGAAACAGTGTTCAAATATGAAATATAGGATTTAGTTGAAGAAGCAACATAATCATTTTTCCCAACACCATTTTTTTCAATCCATCCTAAATATTTCTGTTCATTTTTTATCATAAATATTATTTTTAAATGAGTATTTAGGTTTTTTCAGCTTGTTGCCAACGGTCTCGTGTAACCGTCAGTTACGGGTTAATATGCGTTAATTTTTGGTTTAGTACTGACGCTCGCAATTCCGAGTGGATTCGGACGTAGTCGAATCCGCCGTAATTGCGGTTATACATTGTTGTGCATAGTTTTTTGCTATCCATATATTAATTCAGAATGGTTTTTTGCTCTTTTCAATTGTTCTTTCCATTCATACGTTTGTTTATCAGGTTTTAATTCCGAAACTCTTTCGAGTATAAATTTTCGCAGTTCCTCAACAGTCCAACTGTCTCCAGTCGATTTGAATATAACTTCTCTCTTCCAAATATTTGGGATAAATCGTAGCCAATTCCGCCATTTTTCGTTCAATTCCGCTTTTTTTAGTGCTTTATAAATTCTACCGTTACAGTCAATAAATAACTTATTTCTATATAATTCATTAAATATCGCTTCTTTATCTGTGTAAATAAATTCATCAAAGATTATATAGTCAGTTAGGTCTTCAGAATTCCACTTTTTGGTCGATATGTTTAATAAAGGAAATGTCATTTTTAAATTATGCACAACGGTCTCGGCTATGAGTAGTTGCGTGGTTTAGTAGTTAACTTTGCAAGTACACACCAAGCTGAAAATCCGCAAGGATTTTCAGAAGTATGCGAGAACAAGCAATTACTTATAGCCATTGTTAGCAATAGTTTTTATTCCTTTTTCATCAAACATCTTTTCCACATATTCAGCAATTCCATTTTCATATTCTCCATCTGATTTTCGATTTATCAATTCGGTTGTATCTTCGATAATTTCTTTGTCATCTGTTAATTTCGCAACGTTTTCGATTATTTCGTTTAAGTCAGTTTCCAATTCGTTAATTACCTTCGGTTTAAAATGTTCCAACATTTGTTCGGTTTGATTAAAGTCTTCTAAACTTAAAACTTGCTTTGATTGGTTTTCCCAATTTTCTATAAATTTTCGTAAATCTTGTTTACCATTTATTCTGTATGCAAGTAAAGGATTTATTTCAGAAAGGTTTTTTACACAAGAAGAAAATTGACTTTCTAAACTATCAACTCGATTTTCCGACTTCATTGTACTATTCAGATTTAGCATAAGTTGTTTTAGTAAAGCTGATTCTTCTGGTGTCGGTTCAGCAACATTGAGCTTTTCTTTTACTTTGTCAATGTAGATTCGTAAGAATTTGTCATCTTTAAGAATGTCTGTCAATTCATTCCGGATTTCAAGTAAAAGAAAAAGAGTATGTTTTATTTTCTTCTTTTCATCATATTGGATTTTCTTTTTTTCACTTCTTTGACTTAAAAACCAACCGATAAATACGCCAATAAATGGTCCGATATATTGAAGTATTTCTAAAGTTATTCTCATTGGTCTTAAATTATTGCTAACGGCTTCGGCTATGATTAGTACGGGAATAAATAAGCGATTAATTTCCGATTAAGCACTTAGCCAAAGCTTTTTATTTTGTTTTAATTTTTTCATTTTAAAAGCCAAATCAAAAGATTTGGCGGACTTGGTTTAAAGCACTAAACTTTAGGTTTAACACCAAAACCCGTATTAATTATAGCCATTGTTGTGGCTAGTGTTTATTCTCCATTCGGAATATTTTTATCTTTACAATACTTCTCAATTTCTGAATCATTCTCAAAATAGCCGTCACAAAATTCATCAAGTTCTTTTTCAGTCGATTTGTAATAACGCTCTTGAGCTGTCATTAATCTATCGGTTTGTTCAATGAATTGTTCAAATTCCTTATTAATTTTACATAATTTGTCGATTGTCTTAAAATCGAGGTCTTTGTAAATTGCTGGGAATAATATTTTACTTTGATATGGATTAGCATTCAGTTCAATTATTCCTATTCCGAACGATTGATTTAGTCGTTCCATTTCGTCAGACAAGCTATCACTAAACTCAAATGCTACTAAATATCCATAATTTGCCCAACTTGAATTTGAAACTGCTTGAAAATAGGCTTTTTTCAATTCCGTGTCTGAGTTTATTTCTTTTTTTAATTCATAAGAACTTAATTTAAAGGTGTCAACTCTATTAATTGATTTTAAGAAATTCTGACTGACTTTGGTTTGCAAATTCAAAAATTTAACTCCGACCATATCTGGATGTGTCCAAATTTGGTTACTATCTTTTCCATTTTTTGAATGTTCGTGAAATATTGTTTTTGAATATATTTTGGTATTCTTTAAATAACTACTCAAAAGTCTGTGTAAATCTCTTTCGTTATATGATTTGGCTTTTACTTTAGGCAGTTTTACAGAAGACGTTTCGGTTGAGCCTGATAAGATTTCAATTCCAATATCTTGTTCGTTTTTGGTCAGGTAATATGCATATGAACCTCCGTCTTGTTTTATTCTTTTAACACGAGAATCTCCATTTCTTATAAAATCTCCTAAAAGTGCAGAAATTGTTGCAGGTGGTGTTTTTGCAGGACCGAAGTCATAATATCCATTTTTAATAATATGGTCGTGAACTTCCATATAATTTGTCAGTCCGTTTATATCATCAAGACTTTTTAAAATGGCTTCTTTTATTGTCATATTTTTAATTCATTTTCGGTGGTTTCTTGCATTAGCCACAACGGTTTTGTGTATGGTTAGTTGCGTGTTTAAGCAACTAATTTAGTAAACAAAAACGAACGCGAGAAAATTCCGAAGGAATTTTCCAAGTAGGCAACGACCAAAGCAATTAATTATACACGGTGTTCTACGCAGTTTTTTATTCCACGTTTTTATTAATTAGTTCAATTCCTTTTTCAAGAGTTTCATCTTTTTCAGTTGTCGATTGTTTCACATAGTAAGTTGGCACATATTTTTCTCTTGGCGTTCCATTTACGTGAAAAAGTTTAGCAGTCGAAAGTCGGTAACCAAAAGTTTGATTTTTAAATGAAAATCCGCTCATTTCACCAGCCAATCGTTCCATTTCAGAACCTACGATTTCTGCTCTTTCCATTCCTTCAAAACCAATAGCCATTCCTTCGCCCATACTTCCTGTCCATCGACCAACTAAAATCACTACTGGATTTTTATATTGGTTTGCTCTCGGAACTACATACTCTACCCATCGTCTTTCAATTTTTGGATTGTATCCAGGATTGTTGTATGATTCTTCAAAAAACTGATGCATTTGGTAAGGTTTAGGTTCAGATATAAATCTGCCCATTATTCCACGAGCTTCATATGAATCTCCACCATTTACTGTATTTCTCAAGTCAATAATTAAACCTTTTGTGTTAAGTAAGCTGTCAATTGCTTTATCAAACTCATTAACGATTTCGTCTTGCCCAAGCGAATTGTTTATTCGAATAATGCCAATATCGTTAACTTTCCTTACGGTTATAAGTTCTTGTTCTTTTTTGAGTTTAATTTTGTCTAAATCAAATTCAGTAATTTTCTTATTTTTTAATTTTAATGTTAAGATTCTTGGCTTGTTATAACGTCCTGCCAAAATTTTATTGAGAATCCATTCCTTAACTTCTTGGGAACTTTTATCATTGCATTGCGTTGGGAATTCTTTAATAGCAACTTCAAAATCAATTCCGTTTATTTTTAATATTTCCGCTTCAACTATATTTTGGATGGAATTTTTTATTTGTGTCTGCCATACATTTGAAATAATTGGTTTTCCGTTTTTGAAGGTCGCATATATTGGTGAGGACAAACGAAATGAAGAATTCGTATTGGTATTTAAATGTACGTGACTATCATAGAATTCATCTAACAAGTACTCGAAAAAAAGTACAACTTCTTCTTCTGATTTAATATTGGGAATTTGTTTTTCGTAATATTCTCTAATACAATTTAAATCAACATCTTTTTCTTGTAAATACACATAATTTTGTGACAAATCAGACAAGATTTCATTTAAATCCTCCTTAATTTTTACTCGGTCAATTTTACTTTCTTGTGGGCTTGCACAAGAGAAACTAAAAAGAAAAATAAGTGCTAAAGTCAGTTGTTTCATTAAAATTTTCGATTGTTGTTTTAAATTGCGTAGAACGTTCTCGGCTATGATTTCGGCGTGGACTAATCCGCAGGATTTGTCCATAGTAGAAATCAGCCAGAACTAAGTTAGAATTTTTGTTTTAAAGTTGGTAAGTCACGCTGAATTATAGCCATTGTTGGCAACTGTTTTTAAATTTTCTTTCGTTCAATAATTCGTTCATTAGTTAAATCAAATTTGACAGTTTTTGTTTTGTGAATTGGACTATCATATCCGTAAATTTCGTTTTTATCAAATCTCCTTAAATCTAGAACATCAAACGTTTTTTTGTATTTAATTATTTCTCGTTCATTAATATCTAAAATGCTTAATCGTTGCACTGTTCCTTTTAGAAACTTTCTTGTCCAAGTCGGAATAGCGACTTTTGTTCCCTCAGTATTCCAAATTGCAGGTCCTCCAAACCATTCATCTAGTTTCGTTTTTATTCCATTTTTGTCTACCCATTCACAGTAACCGCCTAAAGGAGCTCCCATAGCAATTTCCCCTAAATCCGAATACTCAATTTTATTTTCTTGGTCGGGTGAAATCAATTCTTTGCTTTCGTTCTGGAAATCCCAAGGGTTAGGATATGTCATTATTCAATTTTTTAAATTGTTGCCAACGGTCTCGGCTATGAGTAGTTGCGTGGGTTAGCACTTAACTT
>CEPZ01048908.1_pt1 | contig 10562 bp, 9 predicted proteins | sample 530461 | NCBI WGS metagenome assembly CEPZ01 (sample SAMEA2620106, study PRJEB7988) | marine metagenome | isolation source: saline water (ENVO:00002010), including | reverse complement strand
TTAGATATGTTTCCATATCCAAGTGGGGAAGGATTGCATATTGGGCATGCTTTTGTTTACAGTTTGGGGGATATTTATGCACGATTCAAGAGAATGCAAGGATTGAATGTTTTTTATCCAGTTGGTTATGATTCCCTTGGACTTCCAGCTGAAAATGCTGCAATAAAAGCAGGAATTCATCCTAAAAAATATACAGAAAATGCAATTAAGAATTTTATGAAGCAACAAAAAGCCATGGGTTGGAGTTATGATTGGAGCAGAATGGTAAAAAGTTCTGATTCTGATTTTTATAAATGGGACCAGTGGATTTTTTTAAAGATGTTAGAAAAAGGAATTGCTTATAGAAAAAAAGCCCCTGTAAACTGGTGTCCTAAATGTAAAACAGTTTTGGCAAATGAGCAAGTTATAAATGGGAAATGCTGGAGACATGAAGATACAAATATAGAGATTAGACAATTAGAACAATGGTTTTTTAAAATCACAAAATATGCTGAAAGATTATTAAAAGGTTTAGAAAAAATTGATTGGCCTGAAAGGGCTAAAGTATTACAAAGAAACTGGATTGGAAAATCCTATGGAACTGAAATTATATTTAGGGTTAATGGGAAAAAATGGCCCATTTTTACAACTCGGCCAGACACTATTTTTGGGGTTACATTTATGGTGGTAAGTGCTCAACATCTCAGATTAATGGAACTTGTGACAGATAAAGAGAAAAATAATGTAGAAAACTTTTTGAAAAAAGTTAAATCTGTTAGTGAAAAAGAAATGGAAGATTTAGAAAAGAAAGGAGCTTTTACTGGGAGTTATGCAATTAATCCTGTTAATAATGAAAAAATTCCGATTTATGTTGGTAATTTTGTCGTCGCTGATTATGGTAGTGGCATGGTTATGGCTGTTCCTGCTCATGACCAAAGAGATTTTGAATTTGCTAAAAAATATAAGATTAAAATTAAAGAAGTTATTTCTAGGGGAAACATAACTCGGGAAAGAGCTTATGCTGATGAAGGAAAATTGATTAATTCTGAAAAATTTAATGGGATTAATAGTGATAAGGCAAAGAGTGAAATAACAAAGTTTTTGGAAAAGAAAAAATTAGGAAGGAAAAAAATAGAATATAAATTAAGAGATTGGTTAGTGAGTAGGCAAAGATATTGGGGAACACCAATTCCTGTTATTTATTGTGATGGATGTGGGATTGTATCTGTTTCTGAAAAAGATTTACCTATTAAACTTCCTGAAAAGGTTAAATTTGGAAAAGGAAATCCTTTGAAAACTGTAGAAAGTTGGGTTAATGTTAAATGTCCTAAATGTGGAAAGCAAGGAAGAAGGGAAACAGATACAATGGATACTTTTGTTAATTCTTCTTGGTATTATTTAAGATATACAGATTCAAAGAATAAGAAACAGATTTTTGATAAAAAGAAAGCAAATTATTGGGCTCCAATTGATCAGTATATTGGGGGGCCAGAGCATATAACAATGCATTTAATTTATATTAGATTTTATACAAAATTTTTGAGAGATCTTGGGTTATTGAAATTTGATGAGCCTGCCCCAAAATATTTTACTCAAGGAGTTATTTATGGTGAAGATGGAGAGAGGATGTCAAAATCAAAAGGGAATATTATTGAACCATCAGATATAATGAATAAATATGGAACAGACACCCTAAGACTTTATTTATTTTCAAGTTCTTCCCCTGATAAAGATATGGAATGGAGTGATAAGGAGATTCATGGAAGTTTTAAATTTATTAATAGAATTTATAATTATTTTTCCAATTTTAAAAAAGGAGAGATTGATGTGCGAACTAAAAGCAAGTTAAACAAAACTATTAAAGAAGTAACAGAAGATATTGAAAACTTTAGACATAATTTAGCTATAATTAAACTTAGAGAATTTTTTAATTCTATTTTTGAGAAAAAGATTGATAAAAAAACAGCTGAAAGTTTTTTGAAACTTCTCTCTGTATTTTGTCCTCACATTGCTGAAGAACTTTGGCAGAAAATCGGAAATAAGGGATTTATTTCCTTACAAGATTGGCCAAAAGCTGGAAAAGTAAATCCAATGTTTGAAAAACAAGAAGAAATGACAGATAAATTAGTTAATGATATTAATAATATTCTTAATATTTTAAAAGATAAAAAGGAAAGCCCAAAAAAAGTTTATGTTTATGTTATTCCTAATGAAAGAAATGATTATATTAAAGAAGAATTGGATAAAGTTAGTTTAGATATTGAGATATTTGCTGTGAATGATAAGAATAAGTATGATCCTAAGGGCATTTCTAAAAAAACTAAGCCTGGCAAGCCAGGGATTTATATAGAATAGTTATATGTTTTTTAGTTTAATTATATTTATAAAAAGAATAAATTGTTTAATATTATGGAGAAGGATTTAAGTAAGTGTGTGTCTAGGATAATTGAAAGGGTTGGTGAGACTGAGGAAAAAACAGACTTATGTACTGATTCTAAGAATCTTTGTTCATATCAAAAACATATATTTTATAAGGGTGAACATAGATTTCGTTGTGATTATGTTTTGGAAAACAAATCTATTCTAAAACGGCCTTGATTCTTCTAACCCCTGCAGAACTTGATTCTTCTTTTTTTATTTTAAACTTTCCAAGTTCTGATGTGTTTTTTATGTGTGGACCTGCACAGATTTCTGTGCTAATGTCACAAACAGTGTATACTTTTACTTTTTCCTTATATTTTGATTCAAAAACTCCTTGAGCCCCTGCTTTTTTTGCTTGTTTAACTGTCATTTCTTCACATTTTATAGGAAGTTTTTGTTTTATTGCATTATTTACCCAATCTTCAACTTTCTTTTTTTCTTTATCTGTTAGCTTTCTATCAAAATTAAAATCAAACCTCAATCTTTCTCCTGTTATATTTGAACCTCTTTGAAAAATATCTGGTTTTTTTAATACTTTTCTTAGAGCTTGATTTAATAGATGAGTTGCTGTATGTAATTTTGTAACTTGTTCACTGTTATCTGCTAATCCTGATTTAAACTTGCCTTCTGTTGCTGTACGCGAAAGGATTTGATGTTTTGATAGTTCTTTTTCAAATGCTTTTTCATCTACTTTAATATTTTTTTCAGTTGCTAATTCAATTGTTGTTTCTAATGGAAATCCATATGATTGAAATAAGAGAAAAGCTTCTTTGCCTGAGATTTTTTTATCAGAAGACATTTTTTCAAATTTTCTTAATCCTGTTTCTAATGTTTTTTCAAATCTTTGTTCTTCTTTTTCTATTTCTTGTTTTATTGATTCTTTGTTTAGCTTATAATCATTGTAAATATTAAAAATTGGGTCTGATATGTTTACTATTGAGTTTATATTGATTTTTTTAGAATTCATTATTGCTCTTCTTAATAATCTACGGAGGACATAACCTTGTTCTGTGTTGCTTGGAGTGATTCCATCAGCAATTATCATTACTGATGCTTTAATATGGTCTGCAATAATTCTCATTGTTTTTTCATTTCCTTTATACTGTTTTTTTGATAATTTTTCAATCTTTTCTATAATTGGTTTCCAACAACCTGTTAGATAATTATCATCTAATCCTTGTAAGATTGCGATTGTTCTTTCTACACCCATTCCAGTATCTACATTTTTTTGTTTTGCAATATTATAGTTTCCTTTTTCATCTTTATTATATTGCATTAAGACATCATTCCAGATTTCAACATTTTTTATGAACATTTCTGTGTCAGGTCCGCAAGGGCCTGTTTTACCAGCTGGGCCCCACCAATTTTCAGATTTTGGAAGAAATGATATTTTATTTTTTGGAATTCCAATAGATTCCCATATTTTTGCTGATTCTGTATCTTTTGGTGCATCTTTATCTCCTTTAAAGCAAGTTACAGAAATTTCTTTTTTTGGTATTTTTAGGGTTTTTGTAAGAAATTCAAAACTATATTCTATTGCCTCTTTTTTCCAATAATCTCCTAAACTCCAGTTTCCTAACATCTCAAAAAAAGTATGGTGAGTTGTGTTTCCTACTTCCTCAATATCTCCTGTCCTTATACATTTTTGAACATTTACTAATCTTTTCCCTTGAGGATGTTTTTGCCCAAGTAAGTATGGGACAAGAGGATGCATTCCTGCTGTTGTAAAAAGAACTGTTGGGTCTTCTTTTGGAATAAGACTTGAGTTAGGAACTTCTTTATGATTTTTTGATTTAAAAAAATCAATATATTTTTTAATTAATTGTTTTCTATTTACCATTAAATTACTAAGAATAAAGGTTTTTTAAAATTGTTTATTTTAATTTGGCTAATTTTGCTTTAATATCTTCAAGTTCTTGTGTTAAATTTTGTGTTTCTGGTTTTATTCTCCTTTGAATCTTTTTTGGTGTGATTATTTCATCAGATTCATTTGGAAATGTGGAAATAATAAGATTTACTTTTGATTTTAAAGAAGTAGTTGCTGTTTTAAGTTTGCTTTTTGTAGTAAATTCTTTTTTCCTTAAAAGTTTATAATTTTTTAATCTTTTAATTATATTTAAAATATTTAATTCTGCAGATAATAATTGCTTTTTTGCATTAAGCGCTTCATCATAATTTAATTTTACATGTCTTGTTTCCATTGTTTTATTTATTTTATAATTAATATTTTATAAAATTTTAGTTATACAGATGATTTGTTCAGCTTAATCTTATGTTCTTCATAACTTAATAATTTGATAAGTTATTGATATTATAATATCCTAATCTAGCTTATTAAAAATATTTTTATCAATAAGGTCTATTCTTGTTTTAATCATTTGAATTTCTCTTTCCCATTCTATTAATTCTTGTTCTTCATTTTGTTTGATTTCTCTTGTTCTTTTAAGAAGATTTTCTATATCTTGTATTTTAATCTTGATTTCTTCAAAAGTCTGTGCTGTTGTTTCAAATTTATCTAATCTAACATAAATTGGTTCTGATTCTTTAGTAGAAGACTTTCTAAAAGTTGTTGGTTGATTATCTGAGCCAAGTTCAATAGTTCTTGGGAGTTCTGGTTGTTTTAATGGTTTAGGAGGTGTTTTAGGGATAGGAAATTCTTCTTGTTCTTCTGGTAATTCAGGCAATGCTTCTGTTTCAATTTCTGGAAGTGTTGTTGGAGCATCAGGTAAATCATCTTTTGTAAGCTGAGCTAAATCACTTTCTGAGCTTGGTAATTCTGGTAATAAAGGAATTTCTTCCTCTTTTTTCTTTTTTCCAAATAATCCCATCTTTTTTATCCCTCTTATTTTTATTTATTGTTACAACTTTATAAATCTTCTGGAAGATTTATAGGAGAGTTAAGGAAGAGAAGTTATTAGAGGAAAGGTTACAGAAGGGAAACGTAGTTTCCCTTGTCAAGCAAAAGATATTTAAACTATTATTGTGATTATCCTTTATTCAAAATGCAACTTAAATTTCTTAAATCTGTCGTCGAGCATCTAATAAATAAAACATCTGTTCCAATTGTGGATTTACTTGTTGGAAAAAAAGACGTAAATGAATTTTTAATAGCTAAAAGATTAGAATTAACTATTAATCAAACAAGAAATATTTTGTATAAACTTTCTGATTATGGGTTAGTTTCTTTTATTAGAAAAAAAGATAAGAGAAAAGGGTGGTATATTTATTTTTGGACCTTAAATGTGTATCAATCTCTTAGTTTATTAGAAGAAAAGTTAAAAAAAGAAATAGAACAATTAAAATCTCAATTAAAAAGTAGGAGAGATAAAGGATATTATGTTTGTAAAACTTGTTCTATTGAAGTAACTGAAGATGCTGCCTTAATAAATGATTTTACTTGCCCAGAATGTGAAGAAGTTTATGAATTAAATGAAGATCCTGAGATTATTGAACAACTTGAAAAAAGTATTTCTAAAATAAGTAAAGAAATTAAATTAGTTTCTGAAGAAAGAGAAAAAGAAGGTGAAAAAGTTGAAAAGAAAAAGGCTAAAGTGATTAAAAAAGCAGAAGAAGAGAAAAAATTGAAAAGGGCTGCTAAAAGAAAAGAAAATGCAAGGATTAGAAAAAGAGAAGCTGCAAAATTAGCTAAGAAATCTGGAAAGTCTGTTAAGAAAAAACCTAAAAAGAAAGTTAAGAAAAAAGTTGTGAAAAAACCTAAAAAGAAAGTTAAAAAAACCTCTAAGAAATCTAAAAAGAAAAAGAAATAATTTAATATGGAAAGACAACTAAGAGTTTATACTAAGAAAAATTTAAAGCCGAGTTTTTTTTCAGGAGCTTTAAGAAGATATAGTGTGACTAATTGGTTGATTATTGTTAATATTATTATTTTTATTGTTGCATTATTATTAATTAGTTTATATGGTGCTGAAAAAGTTTTTGAGTGGATTGCATTACAACCAGCTGCTTTTTTTTCAGGACAAGTTTGGCAAGTATTAACTAGTATGTTTATGCATGGGAATTTTACTCATTTGTTTGTGAATATGATTTCTTTGTTTTTTATTGGAAATTTTATTGAAAAATTAGTTGGAAGAAAAAGATTTTTCTGGTTATATATGATTTCAGGAATATTTGCAGGATTATTATTTGTATTTTTAGCTTATTTTTTTGGAGGAACTGATTTAGGTGCAAGAATTTTTGGAAATATGTTTATCCCTGCTGTTGGAGCTTCTGGAGCTATTTTTGCTCTTGGAGGATTGCTTGCAATTTTAACTCCTAAATTAAGGGTTTATGTGATGTTTATTATTCCAATGCAAATGTGGTTTGCTATGGTTGTATTATTAGGAGGATTTTGGTTAGCCTCTATTTTTGGAAATCTTCCTATTGGAAATACTGCTCATTTTGGTGGTTTGCTTATTGGTGTTCTTTATGGAGTTTATTTAAGAAAAAAATATCCTAAAAAAACTGCAATGTTGGCAAAGAGATTTAGTTAAATTAACTAATAATTCTTAATATTTTAAGATATGAAGATGACTGATTAAGCTACTCATCTACAAAATTGATTAGATTAAACATTATTGATGTTGATATTAAGATTTATAAACTTATTTTTATTTTACTTATTATGATTAAAAAAAGAAAAGGGACTGATAAAAATTATTTAGTTATGATTGATAATTTTATGAATAAAAACTTTAGATTAAGTTTAGAATATATTAAGGAGATAAGGAATTATATTTATTTTTCTTTTGCTCTTTTTTTAGTTTTTGGGATGATAGGGTTTGTATTTCCTATCTTTTTTTCAAAACAGATAATGATTTTAATACAAGAATTAATAAAGCAAACACAAGGGTTAGGGGTTGTTGGCTTGATTAGATTTATTATAGCTAATAATATGCAGAGTGCGTTTTTTGGGATGACTTTTGGAATTGCCCTTGGAATTTTTCCTTTAATTGTTACAATTATTAATGGATATATTTTAGGATTTGTTGCTAATCAAGTTGTTATAGCTGAGGGAGGAGGGGTTTTATGGAAATTACTTCCTCATGGAATTTTTGAAATCCCAGCAATCATGATTGCAGTTGCAGTTGGTTTAAAATTAGGTTTGTTTTTATTTATTTCTAAAAAAAGAACTTTGAAAGAGTTTGGAGAATGGATTGTTAAATCCATAAGGGTTTTTCTTTTAATAGTTATTCCGCTTTTAGTTATCGCAGGGATTATTGAGAGTTTATTAATAGCTTTTTTAGAATAGTTAGTTTATCCCTTTAAGTCACTTATTCCTAACATTAAGAATAATAAACCAATAAGGATAACAAAAACTACAACTCCACCTTTAATAAATTCCAAGGTTGCAATTCCCCAAGATGCTAAAGGCATTCCTGGAAGAATTATTGCTATTGGAACTACTAAAAAGATAAGTCCTAACAAAATTTCTGCCCATTTATTCATTGTAGAATTGGAAATTTTTTATGATTTATAAAGATTTATGTGGTTTATTTGAATGAATTTTTATAGGTTTGAATTTTATAAATATAATTTTTATCTCATATAAATTTAAATATATTTAATTTTTTTTTATATTACCTTTTTCTATGGCAGAGAGAGATTATTTAGATTAAAATGAACGAAGAAACCAATCCTAAAAATGAGAAAATTGTAATTGAAATTGAAAAACCAGAAATAGTTGCACCTCAAAAAGATGAAAAACAATTAACTAAAATAGATATTTTAAAGAAGTTAAGTCCTGGGACAGGATTAAGAGAAGGATTAAATGATATTGTTAAAGGAGATTTAGGTGCAATAATTTTAGTAAGTAATTCTGAATCTATTAATGTTTTTGAAGGAGGGTTTAAAGTTAATTGTAAATTTAGTGCTAAAAAGTTAGCAGAATTAGCTAAGTTAGATGGGGGAATTGTTTTATCAGAAGATTTTAAAAAAATTCTTTATGTAAATACTTTATTTGTTCCAGATAGAACTATTAGTACAAGTGAGACAGGAACAAGGCATCAGGCAGCAGAAAGGACTGCAAAACAAACAGGAGGAATGGTTATTGCTGTTTCTGAAAGAAAAGGGACTATAACTGTTTATTATGGGGATTTAAGATATGTTTTACAAAATACAGAGGATTTGTTAAGAAGAGCAACAGAAACTTTGCAAATATTAGATAAACAAAGAGAGGTTTTTGATGAGTTATTAGCTAATTTAAATGTTTTAGAAATTACTGATTTAATCTCTATTGGAGATATATGTACTATTTTACAAAGATTAGAGATGATAAGGAAAATGGCAGGTATTATTAATGAGTATATTGTTGAATTAGGAAGAGAAGGAGTAATTGTCAGAATGAGGATGAGAGAGGTTACAAAAGGAATTGATAAAACAAGGGAGTTGATAATTAATGATTATTTACAAAATCCTAATAGAACTAAACAATTTTTTGATAATTTAAGTTTTGATGGGTTATTAGATGCAGAAAATATTGCTCATCTTTTGTTTGGAGATAGTCCTGAGACAAAAATTGTTTCAAAAGGGCAGAGGATTTTGAATAAAACTAGTTTAGAAGAAAATGAAATAAGAAACCTAATAGATAATTTTAGAAATTTAACTGGAATTTTAAATGCAGATGAGTTAGAATTACAAAAAGTTTTAAAAAATTTTTTTGAAACCTTTAAAGAAGAGTTAGGAAAGTTAAGAGAACAAATAATGATTGGTAAAAAGATTTAATTTACCCTCTATAAAACTCTGGATTTCCTTTATTTTTGTAGTGTAACACTAATCCTGATGAAATTTTAATAATATTTTAATAAAGTTATATTTATAAGTAAATAATCCTTTTATTTAATCATAAAAAGAGTTGAAATGGTATATAAGAGGTATATTAAAAGAAATGGGAAGCTTTGTGGGCCCTATTATTATGAAAGTTATAGAAATAAAGAGGGGAATGTTGTTTCTAGATACTTACCAGACTATAAACCTGAGAAAAAATCTGAGAGAAAATTTAAAAAAGTTCTAAGGAAAAAGAATTTAGTTTTGATTTTTAGTATAATTATTGGAGTTTTATTGCTTTTAGTTATAGGTAATTTAAATTATTCTGTTCAGACAATTGGGAAAGCTGTAGAAGATATTGAAGTAAGTGAAATAACAGTTAGTTCTGCTGATATTAAGATCGCAGAACAAATTGCTGACGAGGAGATTGTGAGTAATGTAGATGTAAGAAAAAGAGTTAATGTTAATACTAATCTAAATACTAAGGTTATGGAATTTGATGTCCCTGAGGGAAAGATAAGTCTTGAATTTGACTTATTAAATTATGCTGATTGGGTTGAAGAAGATGTTGAAAATGAGGTTTTAGCTGAGAATTTTGATATAGAAGTTGATGAATCTGCTGAAAAATATAAGTGGGGGTATAATGTTAAGCTAACTGACTTAGATTTTATGGCTAAAATTGATGTTAGAGCAGATAATATTACAATCATTGATAATCAAACCTTAAAAATAGGCAATAATTATCTAAGTTTTGCTGATTTAGTTGAGCAAAACTATACAGTTAGAGTTGAACAACCTGTTATTTTAGCTGAGGTTAATTTGACAGTGGTTAATATTACTGAAACAAATGTAACAGATGTTAATATTACAAACATAACTGAAATTAATGTTACTGATTTAAATATTTCTGAAATAAATATCACAGATATTAATATTTCTGATGAAAATGTTACAGAAGTTGTTGAGGAGATTAATGAAACGATTAATGAGACAATAGATATTGAGATTAATGAAACTATAGAAATTAATGAAACAGATATTGAGATTAATATTAGTGAGGAAGAGGAGATTATTGATGAAGAAACTAATGAAACAGAAGAAGTTGTCGACGAGGAAAGTGAAGATGAAGAAGAAAGCTCTGAAGAAAGTGTAGAACAACTTGAAGAAGAGGAAGAAGAGATTGAAGAAGAAGTTGAGGAAGAAATTGCTGAAGAAAGTGAGGAAGTTGAAGAAGAAGCTGAAGAACCTGAAAGCGAAGTTGCTGAAGAAATAGAAGAAGCTACAGTAAATCTTATTAGAGTATTAATTAGGTTTTTAATGAATGGGGTAAAAGGAATAACAGGATTAGCAGTCCAAGAACAAGAAACTGTTTCTATTTATATTCAAAGAGATTTTAATAA
>CEPZ01045035.1_pt1 | contig 10569 bp, 7 predicted proteins | sample 530461 | NCBI WGS metagenome assembly CEPZ01 (sample SAMEA2620106, study PRJEB7988) | marine metagenome | isolation source: saline water (ENVO:00002010), including | reverse complement strand
GATCTGCCCAGTTTCCCGCACCTGCTGGGCCGCGGTTTGCCACAGAGCCAGCATCACCCGCAATCCAAGTATACGCGGTGCGGAGTTTTTCATCGTTATTTATCTTGTTAAAAATATTCTGTAATTTCACATATTTCTCGTCATATATTTGAGACGCTGTGAGCGCGCACTTGACAGCCTTCGTGAAGGCCGTGCACGGTATGTCGTTGCCGCTTTCTAGGTTGGTGTCTTGCTCTGTCCAATACTTCTTAACATTCTTACAGTCCGCGCACTCAAAGGCCGGCGGGCATGGGCCGCAGCCTGCTGTTTGGCACTTATCCGCCATTTTACATTCCCAAGGCGAGCAAAATCTGCTCTAAATTTAGTGGAATATGGATGAGTTGCCCAGGGCTTATGTCGGCCTCGGTGGGATACCCATTATACCATGCAATTATCCACCACAATTCTGGATCATCGTAGTAAGTGTGGGCCAGTTGGTAGTAATGATCTCCGACAGACCACAAATATGCGCTTGTTGTCAAAGCCGCGCGTTGGGCGACGGTGGGATGTGAGAGCATCGGTGTGGCGTACTGTTGAATGTTCTTTAGGTTGTTGCGTTCTTTGCGCAGAAAGCTATAAAATTCACTCGTGTTGTTTAAAATTGTATCATTGCTGTAACGTGACATTGTTTATTCCTATTATTGGATCCACTCGCTGACATTCCCGAGGGGAGAGTTGACGTCCGACGTCCAGTCGACTGGTCCGCCCGCTCCTGCGACCTTTGGGGTCTGGCCGCCGGCTCTCGCGGATAAATATATGGCGCCTCTTTGTGCGCTTTCGAAATATGCCAGATCAGCTCTGAGAGCTTCTTTGCGGCCGGGACCGATGGAGCCTGAGTCGATAATTTTCTTCAGGGCCTTAATGTCGTCCTCATCTTTCCAGCGGCTCTTGGGCCACCACCCGCTAAAGCGCGCTTTTGCATCATCAATCTGTTGCTGCGTAACGCCTTTGGGAAGTTTGTCAGTGGTTTCGGAAAATCGTTTTTCTGCGAGTTTTTTCATTGCGGCGCCGGTGGTTTTAACACCATATGGGAAATAGGGATCGTCCTTGTTGAAAGGCCCCTCGGGCCCTTGGTCATTCATCCAGCCCAACGTTTTTTCATGAATGACGGCAAAATCTAATGACAATTCAATCATTTTGGGGAGAATGGTGTTAGAACTTGGGCCATCTTTGGCGAGCACGCCAATGCCGGGGTTATCGATATTGTGAGCCACAGTCAGGTTGGTGATAACCCCTAACAACCCTTTGCCGGGATCTGCCGTTGATTTATATTCTCTATATAAAGTTTGGTATGCTTCGTTTGCGGTCTTGTCCGCATCCTCGGGGGTTCCTGCGCCGGCAAGATCGACTGTTGATCTTGCAAGGTTCATCACTTTCAGGCGCACAAAGGGATTCTGAGCAAGGAGTTGCGCGCCACCGGCTTTTTCATAGTTGGGATACAGAAACTGAACTAGCTGTTGGACACGTGCTAAATTATCGAAGGCTTCGCCTTGGGTGGCGGCTGGCACTTTTATGCCTAGAGCAATTCGACGAGAAGTTTGTTTAAAAAGATGAATAGGATCTGTTCTACCAAACACAACTTCAGATACCCAATCGCTGCTGTAAGTTTCATTAAAAGCCATGATAAAGGCTTTGAAGAATACATCGGTTCCCGAAGGCTCATGTCGGAAGGACACCACCATTTGAGAATCGTTGGCCAGCGAATCTGGGCCATCAATATATGTTCCGCCGGCGCCGTTGCTTTCGCCATATTTAAATACGTCAAAATATCCGGGGGGAACGCCGTTGCTATCGTCACCTTCTGCCATTTAACTGTCCTCTTCTATAATTATTCTCAATTTAAAAATTTATGGAATTCTTTTTTATCCCATATAGGAGCTTCCGCGCGCGCCTTCCGTTACCACCCCATCTACTATAGCCAAGGTCTTGGTGACAACTTCCTTCCCGTCCCATTCTAATGTTACGTTTATGTTTTGTGTGCCGGTTGCGCCGGCGGCTGGGGCCGCAGGACGGCTAGCTGCAGCCATGGCGGCGGGGCTGCGGGCAACAACATTCGCCATCACCACAGAATCCATCGCGGCCTTTAGGGTTATTGCTTTGTCCGGTAGCTTCCGGATTTGTTCATTAATCTTTTTGAGACCCGCTTCGATGGTGCTAAAGGTAGAAGCCTCCATACTAGCTAACGTAGTAAAGAACGTTGCATAAGCCTTGATCGCTTCGGTGGGGACATCATTTAAAGCATCAGTCATCTTGCCCATGGAGTTGGCCATTAGCGCGAGACCTATGGCCCCTATGAGCATCGGGCCCGATAAGCCCGCCAACGCTACAATGAACCACTGGAATATTAATATCTTTACTGGATCGATGGCCGCAAACATCTTTCCAATTCCTTCGGCCATGAGGCCAATTCCGTAGCCCGCTAGCGCTACACCGACCCCTATCAGTGCCACTGCACCACCAAAGGCTAGCAATCCTGCCGCGGCTGCAGGAAGAACACCGGTGTAGACAAGGGCCGCCAATACCCCGACTATCACCAGCAGCCCCACGCCAAAATACAAGAGAGCGGTGGTAAATGCCGACAGAGCGGGCCCATCTAAATAATAGAGCGCTTCCGCCAGGGAAGTAAACCCTTCAGCTGCAAGGTAGATGCCGCCACCAATCATGAGGATTGCGGCTCCAAAAGCCAACATTCCTACTGCGGCCGCTTTGGCGGCCGCAGCAATAGACGCAAGGCCGGCCGATGCGGCGGGGGCAGTTGCACCGACAGCAGCTTGTCCTTTCGCGGTCAGTCCCAGAGATATGGCCCACCCTTGAAATAGTCCGCTTAGAACAAGAACGCTAGCTTTTACCAGTATCCAGATGCCCAACGTAGTTTTCCAATTTTCAATCATCAATATTATTACCTCGACGAGGCCTATAGCTACGTCGACCAAAAGTCCCAGTCCCGCTTTGAGACGGTCTGTATCTGCAGCCAGGTCTTTCAAGGCTTGGATGAGGGGATCCATCACTGGAATCAGACTCATCATGATAGCCTTGAATTCTTCTGTGATTGAGTTGAGGGCTTTTGTTTCTTCCTGTAGGCGCTTATAATCAGCCGTGTTTTGGTTGGTGGTGCCCTGTAATTTGCTCATATCGCCAGAAAGTGCTAGCGCCAAATCACCCACGTCGCTCATACCAGCGGCTTCAGCAAAGAACTTGCGCTGGTAGTAGGTCATGCTATCAAACGAGAGGCCTGCATCCAAGATGGAATCGCGGATCATGCCAAAACGTTCAGCAGGGTCAGTCGCCATCATCAGATCCATGGCATTCACAAAATTGCCGCCCATCGCTGCGTTAAGCTTGCCAGCCTGGGTTGCTGCGCCTTCAAAAGTATCAAATTTGTCGGTAATTGCCAACAACTTGCTCATCTCCAACCCTGTGATCTTGGCTGTGCGCGCTAAGTCCTTGAAGGCGCGCTGGCCAGCATTGCCGAGCTTGGCGAGGGCTGCCGCGTTGGCATTAAGATCACCGAGCATCTGCCCGGGAGTGACGCCGATGCCCTTTGCAAACTGAGTAAGTTCGACGGAGTAATCTTGAGCTGCTTGGCCGCTGATGCCCATGAACTTGGTTGTCTTCTGTATACCTTGACCAAAATCATCAAGGGATACTCCGTGCCTTTGGAGGATGGCACCTGTCTCAGCCATTGCGCGCTGTTGATCAATTGTGGCGAAGGTGAAGTCAGTGTAATTCGTATATAAAGACTGAGCAGAGCTAGCAAGATCTTCTGCGGACACCAAGAGGCGCGCCATGTCTTGAGTATTTGCTAGCATTGCGGCTGACCACTCGCGGGAGGCGCCGGTGGCCTTCATAATGCTGGATGTAGATTCATCAACCATCAGAGCAAGGGAAATGATTGTGTCTGCCAGACTTAGGATTACTTGTCCCAGCATCATCCCAACACCTTGCAAGGAATTCATTGCTTTCCATGATTGTGCTAGGGCGCTGCTGAAGCCACTTACTGAAATGGCTCCTTTGCCATAGACTGCCACCATCCCACCCATTGATTGGCCGAGTTCTTTGCCTTTCGCGATGGACTCGTCTAGAATTTTGTTGTTTTCTTCTAAGGTCTCGTTGGTCTTATCAAGTTCCTTGTTTTTCTCTTTGGCATCTTTGAGGGCCTTTTCGTCTGCGGCCGAGAGCTTTTCGCCTAGATCTTTCCGGAGTTCTAATTGCTCAATGGTTTTTTTATTCATCTCTTGCTCTTGCTTGTTCATAGCAAGTTTATCTTTGCCAGATCTCAACCATTTTCTTTCGGCATCTAGAGCCTCTTTCATTGCCACGGCCTCTTCTTGGAGGTCCTTTACTCTCTCTTTGCTCTTCTCGGCACTTCTGGCCTGTGCGGGGGCGTCTGCTTTTGCGCGTTGTGCGGCGTCGGCCTTAAAGCCCTCTTGAATTGCTTTAACAATTGCGTCAATATCGCTAGCCATGAAAAACCCTCGTTTCTACAGAATAATTAGTTTCTTACAAAAAAAGACAGAGTTTGTCAACTCTGTCCGTATTTCTTGGAAAACTGCTGGGGAGTGGGCGGTTGGTTGTGCGCGCTAAGCGTCTGAGTGTTGCCACTTTGGCCCTTGGAGGCGCGCTCCATTGCCTCGTTCTCTTCTTTTAGTTGCTTCACCAAGCGATCAACAAACCACTGTCGCAAACCAATGGGCAAGTTATATGCCTCTAGAATCGACCATGAACCAGCGTATTTGAGGAAGAAGAACTGCTCATATACACTCTCCATGTAATCATCGGTCAGGCCAAAAAAAGTCCGCGGTCAGCGGGACCTCCATAGACTGCTCATATTCGCAGGCGCTACATTCGAAATCCTGTGTTAAATCTACATTAGGATTTGCAGTCTTGTAGGCCACGCGTAGATGGCGGGCGTCTTGAGAGGGGATGTTTTGTACCACATAATTGACGGCCTCCGCGGTGGAGTTGCCATTAACAGCCACAATAATGCTCGACAGGTGGCGCGTAATATTGTGATCAGGTTCGTTTTTCTTCTTCTTATCGTGCTCTATGCCGGCCATGTAGCGCTTTTCATCGCGGCCGGCCAACAATTTAAAGTTGATCTTTAATTTGGTCCGTGGTAACTCAACACTGAAAGTGCCGTTGTCTTCATAGGTGACACCGTGTTCGGGGGCTTCGGCGCCGTTGTAAATGTCAGCAGTATTAAGATCAAAGCTGTATTTTTGGCCTTCGCCGCAGCTAGGACATGTGACTTGCGTGGCGTATTCGTTTCCGTAAGCGGAGACTCGGGCAGCTACAATAATAGCATTTCGATCACCCACCAGCAGTGAATCGGGATCGATGGCCTTGTTTACGATGATGTTGGAGATCACTCTTTCCAGAGCAACGCCCTTCTTAAGCAAAGAACGAGAAGTCAAAATGTCCTCTTCTTTGGCGGTCATTTGGCGGATCTCAACACACTCCTTTCCGTGCAAGGGGTGATTGGGAGGATAAAACTTACCCTCTGATGGTAAATCCACCATCTCTGTGGGGATTATGAAGGAAAAGTCGTTTGAGCTTTCATCTTCTTGCATTACGTGGGGGGGGACCGTATTGGCCTCAGATTGCGTACCCCCTACGCGGTTTTTATTTCGTGACAATGTACACCTCTATATTAAATTTATTGTCTTATGCGCCAGTCGTCGTGGCGAAGAATTCGGTTCCAGCGGTTGTGTTCACCCCACTGGCGCCACTGCTAACCGCTGTGGTTACGCGTGCCCAGTCGTACTTCATTGTGAGAGACAGCTCAACGAGCGCGTCATCACCATAGGCCAAATCACCATACTTAACTTCGGTAATAAAGGCGTTATGAAGCACCCAGGTTTCGAGATCTCCACCATCGGCATCAATTTGCACAATGCTGACTTCACCCAAAGCACTCGCTGCTTTAGCCTTAGACATGGTGCCCATGGCATCTGCTGTGGAGGGGGGCTGGTAGCCGCCCGCCTGAATGATATCAGAGAATGTGGCCGTCATATCCGGATCGGTGGGATCGACGAGAGTAAGAGTAACATCTTGCCAGGTCACGGCGCCCGGATAAAAGAACTTGTGGTTCAAATAGGCGTGTTCGGTGGCCTCAATGGTGAATGAAGGCTTGGTGACCGTCTTGGCATACCATGCCATGGCTGCGTCAGTGGTGCCGCCTCCGATTCCTGTAAAAATTACTTTAAATCTAAATTTTCTTTTCGGATCTTTTGGCGAAGCGCCGTCACCCTTAAAGTCTGTTGACCAAAATGCCATTTGTGAATTACTCCTTGTATGTTTTTAATTAGTATACAGGGTCAAAAGGCCCTGCTTTATTTTAATCGTCAAATGATGCACCAGTGGAGGCAATCACGAAGTCAATCGCGATATACTCAATGGCGCGGGCCGGCTTGATCATGATCTTAGCATACATGATGTTACGATCAATAAGGTCATCCGTAGTGGTGGTTTCATCCAAAATTAACTTATAATCAGTGATACCGTATTGTGTTTTCACGTTGGCTAGCAGCGGCTCAATAAGAGCGCGGAACTTCGCCCACGTGGTTGATACATTCTGTTCGAATAGAACCTTCGTGGAGAGGACTGAAATCTGCTTCTTCAAGTAGATAACCAACCTTCTCACGTTAATTCTGTCTAAGGCAGACTGTTTTGAGGTCTGCAGTGTTTTTTGCCCAAAGACCACAATTCCAGTTGAGGGGAATGAGGCAATGGGGTTAATGTTGGACCCATATAGGGTGTCTCGCTGTTTGGAAGTGAGACGCTGAGTGACGGAAAGCACCGGAATACCGGCTGCGCCTTCCGAGAGGCCGCCCCGATTGAATCCTGCGGGTGCAAACCACACTGCGGCCTTCTTCTCTGAGCTAGCGAGTACTCCAGCCATGGCTACCGTGGGGGGGATCCACACCAATTGTCCAGTATTTGCATCCCGAGTCTGAACCCAGGGATAGAAAGTTGCACCGTAACTCGAATCAAGGCCGCGCGCTTCTAGAGCAGTAGCTGCCGTCTGTGGGCTTATCGGAGTCCGATCTGCCGCAGAGGGGCGTGTAGTATATTGGCCTTCAGAGCGTGGAAGATAGACGTTGGGCAAGTCCACCACTGCGAGTGTATCGCCGCGGCTTTCTGCCACGTTAATCATATGACTCGTAAGGTTATCATTGGTGAGACCCGGTGCCATGAGTAAGTTCATATCCACCGCCTCTGGATCCGCTACTGTGTCAATTGCGCGCCGCCATGTCCAATAGATAGAGTTGTTCTTAGATGTGGAGCCGACCACCATTCCACCATTCCACATCGGATCGGGAAGTCGAATGTTGAAGCCGTCGAAACCACCCCAGAACGGAGCAGTGAAAGAATCATAACCAGCGGTTAGAAGGTCCTTATAAGTGTTCGAACCAGTGGCGGTGTAGCTGTCGCCATCCTTGCGAGAACCAGAGCGGTAGAAGAAACTACTGCCGCTTGTGGCCACAGAACCATTAACAATGTCATCCATCGTGAAAATATAGGAGTGAGGGTCAATACCAGTTCTGGTAACCGAGGCAGGATCATAGGGTACTTGCGGCGTCCACAAGCGGTGGCAGTCAGCAATACCCTTGATGCTCACGGTGCTGCTGGAGAGACGTGTGGTCGACATGCCGAACGAGGCATTGGTGGGATCCGTCAGTCCTCCGTCGGAGGCGGAAAGACGCAGGCGCACCGAGGGGAATGCTAGGGATGCACTCGATGCCGGAATATTACCCGTGATTGCGGTACCGCCAGGAATCCAGTTGGGTATCCCAGTGGCTGACCACACATAGTAATTGTTCCAGGTAGTAACCGTGGCGCCGCCAACATTGGTGGTTACATCGGTGAACTTGGGAGGTCCCCAATAGCCGAAGGGAAGGAGTGTCTTTGTCCCTCCGGCCAAAACGGCATTGGTAGCCGCCACATATACGAATTTAGATTGATTGGGATATTCGCCCACTTCTTCTATGTGATTGGGTGTGTCTGTGGTGTTCCAATTGGTCTTGCGGTTGCCAATGCGTCGGACTACAAAGTTTGCAGATTCGGGATTAAGATCTAGATTATCAAAGCGTTCCATGACTTGAGGATTGTTATCTGTGTCATTAAGGGCTCGAATTACTATCGAAAAGGTACCATAATCGGTGCCTGTAGCGCTAGCGATAGTCGTAGAGGCACGAATTTTCTCAATAGATACCTTGCAATTACGGTTCAGCCACTCGCCATGGCCGCGGCCGATGAGGCGGAAGAGGCGTGTCGCGCTATCGGGCTCGAAACTTCCTGCGGTACCAAGATCCTGACCAATGAACCAGCCCGCCTGCGCTTCGCTGGAGGACTGGAACAGCATGTTTGCAGGGGAGTAATCATTCGCAGTATCTAGCTGAATTCCCGCGATGAGACCGACAAGGGCGCCGCTATTAAGGCCGGCATCGAGAATTTCTTGTTCGAAAGTTTCGCCCAGCCAGTAATCGGATTCCATGGTACTACTATAAAAGTCTCCGCCGACCCGCAACTGGGGATTAGTGGTAAATTGCTTGCGGATGAAAGATTCATTGGTGTCATCAAGACCAAAAGTCACCTTCTTTACAGCTGTTGTAGAGCCGCTAATTAGAACTGTAAATCGGCCACCGGTGTCGGATTCGATAAGAGCGCCAGCGCCAGCAACCGAACCAGTCATGCCGACTCCGCCATCACCGAAAAGCGTTCCTGACAATGCCATACCGCCATTATCATTATACCAAACGGCGGCTAGTTGCATCGACAGGGTCTCAGTTGTTAGAAGAGAAGAAGAGGCTGCCACCCATAGGCCGAAAGCTCCGCCGCCGCCATCGTTCATAAACTGATCGGTCCTCCAACCAGCCTGGGCTGCAGCTGCGTCTGAGGTCGTGACCGTATTGTGCTGTTGGCCGAGGAGGCGCATATAGGTAAGGGGCGCAACATTCGAGCGCATGAAGGCGCGGGCAGCATAAGTTCCATACATCGGAGACTGCATGTCACTACCATCGCGATAGACATCGCCTCCACTGTTGCCGGGGACGGTATCCCCAAACATCTCGACAAAGTCGGAATATGAGTCGACTTTGGTGGGGGTCATCGCCAGGCCGCGGCGTGAGCGACCGATGATTACAGGTCCGATAGCATCTACTTTCTTAGTAAGAGCAGAGTTATCGATTTCCTGAATAAAAACTCCCGGAGATACAAATTTAAAACTTTTAGCTGACATGTTGTGGGTTCCTTCCTTTTCTAAACAACCAATTTATATTGTTAAACGATCACCATTAAATAGTATTTTCAAAGTCAAAAGTCCTGAAGATAATCAATAAAACGCTTTTTGGTTCAGGAACTAGTCTTCGTTGGTTTCTACAAACCACCAGGCCGAATTATAAATGGGGTTTGTAGGCAAAATGGCGCTATTTTCCCAGTCGGGCTCGCCGAAATATTCTGTGTTGTATATAACATTGCCTTCCTCGTCCACTCCTCGGGCTACATTTATGGCCGGCGCGTTGCCGTCAGCGTCTGCTGGCCATGTGGTCTGAATTTCCGTCACTTTTGTTTGGCCAGATGAATTTTGATTAGTATCGGAAAGAGTCTCTAGTTCGCCAAACCAGCTGTCCGTATCGCCGGTGCTCGTGCCACCCGCAGACGGGCTTACCGTGGATTCTTGGGGGAAGGTTATTTCTACTGCATTTTCATGATATCGCACAATGGGTCGATCATCGTTGTCGCCTTCCCCGATTAGGTATCCTAGCACGCGAATGTTAATTTCAGTACTAAACATGCGCATATCTTCATCTAAATTAGCTACATTGTTGGCTTGTGCAAAGTCTTGCTCGATAAAGGCCTCATAGAGGTGGCCGTTACGGCGCATCACGAAGGAGTTAATTTGCCCAGTGCGCGCTATGAAGGGAGCCACTAGTTGATTCATTTGTTCTTGATATTCAGTCTTGATAACGATCTTATAGTTGATGTTAACATATACAGGAATAGGAATGGACAAAGTTTGAATCACAATCTTCTTATTAAACGCGGGTACCCAGCGCTGAGCATCTCCGCTCTCGCCCACATAACTGCGGCGGCCATCTGCCACAGCATAGTTACGTGTTTTATCTTGTTTGATTTTCTTGGCTATTACCATGCGGCCTGTGCGGCCATTTTTATCACTAGAATAAATTTGAGCTTGAAAGCCTCCCTTGCGTTCAGGATCCTTGGCAATGGAAGTTCGCTCTATACTCAGGATGGGGAGTTTTAGAGCGCCGCCGTCATCACGGAGTGATTCTTCGTTCTTAATTTGAAAAGCTCTTTCAGGGGTTTGCCACAAAACGGGAACCCGGATGAAGCCCTCATTGGTGCGGGCGCTTAATTGCAAGTCTTCTTTAATCCATGAAACCATTGCATAATCAATCGACTCCAAAGTCGATGCAAGCATCCCCAATTCTTTAAGTGTTTTCTTGCTGGTTCCCGCCGGGAACATCGCAAAATCAAAATTACTAGGTAGCATCGAATAGTCCCTTT
>CEPZ01073296.1_pt1 | contig 10600 bp, 5 predicted proteins | sample 530461 | NCBI WGS metagenome assembly CEPZ01 (sample SAMEA2620106, study PRJEB7988) | marine metagenome | isolation source: saline water (ENVO:00002010), including | reverse complement strand
CCGAAAACCCAGAAACCGCCGGTGTTGCATTTCCATTTTTCCTTGTGGCGTTTTTTCATGCCGGCTTTTATTGCTTTTTCAATGTTATCTACTTTGATGTTGATATTAACATCTTTTTCTTCTTGCTTTTTTGCTCTTGGCATGTTTTTTTATGAGTTAATTAAGTATATAAAGATTTAGAATAATATTCCTAATCTGTAAAGGGCTGAGCCTGCCCATCCAACTAGAACGATGTAGATGAGGACCCACCAGCCGTTCATTGGAATTATTTTAGAAAACTTGGTTTTTTTCCACCATTTTCTCCAGAATAGGAAAGTTAGATTTGCAAAGATTGCATCTATTAGAACTAAGTACCAGATTATTGCTTCGATTCCGATTGTCATGTTAAAGTATTACTTCGTAATCTTTACCCTCAAACTTTCAAATCCTTAATGAAAGTTTAAAGTTTCATCTCCTTGATATTTTTAGTTATTTAGTATATATAAATTTAATGAAAGCAAAGCTTTAAAAGTTAATTTTTTCTTTTTAAGTTAAGCCCCTGTAGTCTAGTGGCCAAGGACACGGCCTTTTCACGGCCGTAACCCGGGTTCAAATCCCGGCAGGGGCATCTCTGCTCACCGTAGGGAGTCCTCGAGCAAGAGTGAGTCAGAGAGGTTATTAAATGGTAAAGAAAAAGAAATGTTTGAATTGTAAGAAGAGCTTCGAGGTAAATCCTAACGCTCGTTTTGTTAGAAAGTACTGTGAGAAATGTAGTGCGGAGAAAAAGAAAATGTGGGATAATCAATGGAAGTTGAAGATTGAAGATTTCCCTGATGACGATGATGATTAGGAATTTTTATTCTCGATAATAAGTGTTAACTCTGTTACTGATTTTGTCAGGATTTGAGAGTGAAACTTTTAAAAGGTAAGATTTAAAAGGGTTAACAGAGGTTTATTTATATGGAAGAGCAAGTTGAAATTAATGACTTGATTTTCAAGGAGCTTCTTAAACGTGGTTATTCTCTTGAGGGGAACACAAGGATATGGAATATTGCGGATTCTAAGTTGTGGTATTTAACGCAAGAGCAGTCGCAGGCCTTTCTTGATTTAGAGAAATCTGGGGATTATCAGAAAGATGTTATTCAGAAAGAGATTGATTTGATTAATGATAATCTTGATAAACTTTTAAAGGAGATTGGTAAGGATTCTATTAATATTCTTGATTTAGGGTGCGGGGATGGTAAGAAAGCTGTTATTTTTATTGAGAAATTAAAAGGGAAAGTAAAGGTTAGATATTGCCCTATCGATATAAGTGATTATATGGTTGAGAAGGCTTTCGCAAGAATAAAGAAAATGAATGTTGAGGAGGTTGTTGAATTTCAATGGAATATTTCTGATTTTGAGAACTTGGAGAACATTACTAATCTTTTGAGAAGTGGGAATGGATATCATGGGAATTTAATTTTGCTTTTGGGAAATACTTTGGGGAATTTTGAGATAAATGAATTTTTGTATGAGGTTAGAAGTAGTATGGGGGAGGACGACGTGCTGTTGATTGGAAATGGGCTTGATAATAGGAAAACGGATGAGATTTTGAAATCTTATGATAATAAACCTAATAAAGAATTTTTGGTTCAGATTCTTACTCAGATTGGGTTTAATGAAAAGGATTTGGAATATGGAACAAGGTTTGAGAATTCGAGAGTTGAATTGTTTTTTACTGTGAAGAAAGATGTGACTTTGGGATTTTTGGAAAAGAAAATTGATTTTAGTAAGGGAGATCAGATTGTTGTGGCTGTTTCTTATAAGTATGATCAAGATGATTTTAAGAGTTTTGTAAAGATGTATTTTAATGAATCTGAAGTTTTTGTTTCTAAGGATGAGAGTTACGCTCTGGCTTTGTGTAAGAAATAGTTCTTATCATCGATTCACTTTTGCTGCGGACCTGCTCGCTGACGCTGCGCGGTTCCTCGCTGCGGTGAACGATGATCCCGCTGAGATTTGAACTCAGGGCCTCCTGCTTTCTTAGTGACCTAATGAAGCTAATGTTCTAACGAACATATGTCTTATAAGACAGGCGCTCTAACCAGGCTGAGCTACGGGATCCTACTATAAATGATTTGGGAAGTTATATAAAGATTACTAAAAGTAATCTTTATCCCTTTAACTCTAAGAAATTGAAAAGAGTTAAAGTTTTAAAGTTTCTTTTTCGTATTTTAGTATGTTAATCGGAATTGTGGGAAGGCCGAGTTCAGGGAAGAGTACTTTCTTTAAGGCAGCTACGCTGATGGATGTCTTGATTGCTGATTATCCTTTCGCGACTATAAAGCCGAATCATGGGATGGGATATGTTAAGATTGAGGATTTGGCTCCTGAGTTTGATAAGATAAGTCAGCCGAGAGAAGGATATGTTAAAGGCCCTGCTGGAAAATGGAGATTTGTTCCTGTTGATTTATTAGATGTTGCTGGCTTGGTTGAAGGGGCTAGTGAGGGAAAAGGGCTTGGGAATGAGTTTTTAAGTGATTTGGCAGGGGCTGACGCTTTTATTCATGTTGTTGATATGAGCGGAGAGAGCGATACAGAAGGGAAGCCTGCTAAGGACTTTTATCCTGGGGAAGATATTAAGGTAATTGAGAATGAGCTTGATTTGTGGTATTTAGGGATTTTAAAGAAGGTTTGGAAGACATTTGCAAGGCAGGTTGAGATGGAGAAAACTAATTTTGCGGAGGCTGTGGCTGATCAGTTTTCAGGATTGAAAGTTACTGATGAGGATGTTAAGGCTGTTGTATTGAAATCAAAGCTTAATTCTGAGAAACCTGCTCAATGGACAGAGGATGACTTGAAAACTTTTGCTCAGGCACTTAGGAAAGAGAGCAAGAAGATGATTATTGCTGCAAATAAAATGGATATGCCTAATTCTAAAAAGAATTTGGCTAAAGTTAAGAAAGAATTTGATTATGAAGTCATAGGTTGTTTTTCAGAAGGAGAGTTGGCTTTGAGGGAAGCTGATAAGGCAGGTTTGATTGAGTATATTCCAGGAGAAAAGACATTTAGGGTTGTAGGAGAACTGAGTAAAAAGCAGACCGATGCTTTGAATGAAGTTGAGAAGTACATGAAAGAGCATAAAGGTACGGGAATTCAGGATGTTATGAATGAAATTGTGTTTGGAGTTATGAAGCAAGTCTGTGTTTTCCCTGCTGGGGATAAGTTAACAGATTCTAAGGGTAATGTTTTACCTGATTGTTATTTAATGCCTCAAGGGAGTACGGCATTGGATTTTGCTTATAGGTTGCATAGTGATATTGGAGATGGTTTTATCAAGGCTATTGATGTTAGAACAAAGAAGGCTGTTGGGAAAGAATATGAGATTAAGCATAGGGATGGACTGGAGATAGTTACTAAATGATTGTAGAGTAACTTTTAAATACGAGATTTCTTTGTAAATGTTATAAGTAAAGGAGGAAAAAGAGTTACTCTACATGGTGTATAAGAAATATGTTAAAAAGAAGGGGAGGCTGCATGGGCCTTATTATTATGAGTCTTATAGAGGCGATGATGGGAAGGTAAAGAAGAGGTATATTGGGACTTCCTTACCTGGTGAAAGTGCGGAGAAGAAGGTTGTTCCACAAAGTCTTAAGATTTTTTTGGTGATTATTGGTATTTTATTTGTCTTGGGGGTTGGAGGATATCTTGCATATAGTAATTCTGATATTCTAATGGAAAAGATTACTGGCTTTGCAGGGGAAGGATTACCCACGTGCCATAATTATGATTTGAATGGAGATGGATGGGTAGATGGAACAGATATGGGTATGGCAACTGCTGCTAATGCTAGGACTGACTGTTCTTGCGAGAATACTTGGTGTGATAGAGGGGATGTTAATATGGATGGGCTAGGTTATCCTGCTATTCAGTTTTATATTGAGAATGAAATTTTTCAAAATCCGATTGGTGACGGAAGTGCTTGTATTTTAAGAGATGTAAGTTGTCCTTCTGAAGGTGGAGATGGCGGGGATGGAGATGGGGAGGAAACAGCGCCTGTTTTGCCACAATGTTGGAATCCTGATGTGAATGGAGATGGCATAATAAATATTTTAGATTTAACTCTTGTTGGAATGAATTATGGGAAGACAGAATATTGCGGTTATGCTGATGTTAACAGAGATGGGAAAGTAGATGATACAGATCGTTATAGGGTTGGATCGAGTGTAGGTGATGAGACGGGCGAATGCAGGCAGGAGACTTTGGATTGTAATAAGATTTTAGGTGTTGAAATTGTGATTACTGAGGAAGGTAATACTATTGGGGAAATAATTACTCCTGAAGAGTTTGGGGCTTTAGACTGTGATAAAGCAGATGTTAATGGAGACACAATAGTTGATGAAGTTGATGAGAAACTTGTAAATGATAATTTCGGGAAGACTGATTATTGTGGTTATTCAGATATTAATGAAGATGGTAAGATTGGGTTAACGGATTTGACAATTGTTCGTGATAAATTTAATAATATTGTTGAGAATTGTGTGCAGAGGGAATTGGATTGTGCTGTATCTGGAACAGCAGGAGACCCAGAGTCGAGTTCTGGAGGGGGAGGAAGTGTGGAAAATGTAGGAGAAACGGAAGGAACAGAGTCGGTTGAGGAAGATGAATCTATTGAAGAAGAGGAATTGGAGGTTAGTGGGGATTGTGTTTTGGAAAGAGCTTATTGGGAAGTGACGGAGGCAGATGAGGGACAGTTTGTTAATTTGATTGTGGAAGGGCAGAGTTGTAATGGACAAGAGATAATGTTTAGGATTGAGGAAGATGATGGTTTATTGCAGGCATTTCAAGAAAACTTTATTGATTTCCAACCCTTTGTTTCCAGATTTAGTGGAGATACTGCAAAAACTCGCTGGGTTAGTGAGTACGAAGATGACTTTATAGGAAATCCAGAGTTTTATTTTGTTGCGAGTTTGGCTTCTGATTCTACTACTAATGTCATTAGTAAGGGTTTTGAGGCTGGGATTTTGAGAGTTATTGATGTTGATGGGAAGGGAGAGTTTGGCTTCGCGTTTAGGGTTTTAGATGAGATTATTGTTAATGAGGATTTAGTTGTTGAGGAAGACTCCACGCAGAGTGTGGAAACAGTGCAGTTTGGGGCTGTTTTGGGCAAGCCTGTTCAGTGGGAGAAGAGGATTAAAGTTGATTCTGCTGTAGAAGGAACGAAATTGGATGTTAGACTACCAGAATTGGCTGGTGATATAAAAGTTAAGAAGATTGAAAAGGAAACTAGAGAGGAAATTGAGATTGATGTTGAGATTATAAATGAGAAATTGATTAGAGAAGTTGCTCCTAATAAGATAACTTCTCGTGGGATATTAATTTTTGCTAAGATATTTAGGAGTTTCTTAGGTTTGACTGGTAGGGTAGCAGATGTCCTGGGTGAGGATGGGGAAGTTGGAGTTGAGATTGGTAATGTTAGTGAGCAAGATGAGTTTGTTGTTGAATACTTTACAGATGCGCCTTTTGCAGAAGAGGTTGAGATTGATTCTAAGGAGAAGAAAGTTACTATTAAGGGACCAGACGAGATCCATTATGAAAATGTTTTGGCATTTTCTAATTTACCGAGCGAAGTTTCTGATTTGGAGAAGATAAAGATCTATTGGTTTGTAGGAGAAACTTTGAAAGAGGTTGAGTTCGATGCTTATGACTTGAATGGAAATGGTTTGTTTGATTATGTTGAATGGGTTGTTCCTGAATTGTCAGAACAGGTGTATGAGATTATTGTAATTACAAAGGCGACTCATCTCGATTCGAATAGAGAGTTTATGGAAGATGTTTATGAAAAGGTTAGAGAAGTAGATGGAGTTTGGGCGACGATTCCTGTTGGAGAATATGTTAGGGTAACTTTTGAGAGGGAATTAGATAAGACTAAGGATATTACTGTTTTTGCTAAGAGTCCTTTCCCAGGGACTGGGATTCAGGTTTTTGAAGAAAATGGGGAGATACAAGTTGCGAATTTTGATGAAATAGGTGGGGAAGGGAAAGAGTATAAAGTATATTTGAGTGCTTTAATTGGAAAGCAAGACACATTTGATTTATTTGTTACTGGACTTAACGTAAGCTTCGTTGAGATAGATTATATTGTGGATCCAAGTGCTGATAGTACTGCACCAAGTGTTGATTTTACTAAAAGTACATTTACTGATGGGACTGTTTTAACTTCTAAGAATGTTTTTGTTGGTTTGAATACTGATGATGCAAATGACCATTATGCATTTGCTGATGTTGGTGGAGACATAAAGATGTGGATGAGGATGGATGACTTGGATTTGGATGGAAATCCAATAGATTTGAGTGGTAATAACTTAGATGGGACTAGAACTGGAGTTGTGGTGAATAGTACTTTTGGATATTGGGGCAACGGGAGTAATTTTGATGGGGTTAATGATCAAATTGCAATTGTGGATGATAATAGTCTGGAGTTGACTGAATTTGCAGTATCTGCATGGTTTAAGACAGAAGATGGAGGGACTATTATTTCTAATGATGGAGTGGGGAGTGTCCATGTTAAGACAGGATGGAGAGTTGGTGTGACAGAGCAAGGCAATTTGAGCTTTTACATGGGGCAGGGTGAGGTACCTGGTTTTATGATACATGAGACTGAGGGACTAGGAATTGCGGATAATGAATGGCATCATGTTGCTGTAACATATATTGCGGGAGGGAATTCTTTAGTTAACATTTATCTGGATGGGGCTATTGTGAAGGAGATAACTGATGCTAGTCCTATTGTTTATGTTGATACAGGGGTGCCTTATATAGGGAGAAATAATTTTGGAGGAGGAGGGTATTTCAAAGGGAGTGTTGATGAAGTTGTGGTGTTTGGGAGAGCCTTGGATTTAGGAGAGATTGGGGCTTTGTATAATGCATCTGCTATTCAGTACTCGAAAACACATGCAATTTCAAGTAGTGGAACTTATGATATTAAAGGACATGCAATTGATCTTGCGGGGAATAGAAATGAGACTGAAACTAGGACTGTAACTTTGAATTTGGGGAGTGGGGGCAGTCCTGCTCCTTCTGTTTCTCCTGAAGAATGTGTATCTGATTGGGTGTGTGTTCCTCGAGGACCTTGTATTTATGGAGAAAGAGAATCATATTGTGCTGACTTGGGTGGGTGTAAGGGATCTAAGCATTTGAGTTCTACATGTAATGTTGATCCTGCTTGTGTTCCTAATTGGGTATGTCCTGAATGGAGTGATTGTGTCGATGGTGTTTCTGTAAGGCAGTGTGTTGATCAGAACTTCTGTAAGATTTATTCTGGAGGAAATCTTGATATCCAGGTTTCTGAATGTAATGATGCGCAGGAGGAGGCTTCTAAATTGAAGCAAGAACTAAAGATGAGTTCTGAAGGTAGTGGTGTAAGGGAATTAGTAGAAACTGGAGCTGGGACATGTGAACCTGAAGTTGTTTGTGGGGAGTTTGGAGGATGTGAATATGTTGGTAATGTTGTGAATATCTTGAAAGGAGAACTTACGCAGACTGGTTTCCAGAGAAGAGAATGTAAAGACACAAGTGATTGTATTCCAAGTTATGTTGATGAGAGGGCTTGTGTTTCCGACGAGGAGATTTTGCTTTCTCCAAAAGAGGTTTGTGAAGTTGCTAATTTGGTGGCTTTGAAGGGCGATGGCAAAAGTGAAGTTGTTCATATTAATCTTGAGCAATGGAAGAGTATAGGGAAATTGGATGTTTTGTTCTTGCAAAATGAGATTGCTTATTGTGATTGGTGTTATAATGCTGTTCAAGATAGAGATGAGACGGGTGTTGATTGTGGTGGAGAGTTTTGTAAACCTTGTCAAATAGAAGGGATAGATGAGTTTAAGATTGTTTTGTTGGTTTTGGTTTGGGGATTGTTTGTTGGACTTATGGTTATTTTTGTTAAGAGGTATGGTGAGGATTATGTTAAGGCTGTTAAGAAGTTGAGGAAGAAAATTAAGTAGGAGAATCTTCCCTCCCACCCTCCCTAAAACCAATTGTCCCACCCGAAGCCCAATGATAGCCCACATTGTTAAGATAAGACATAATTATTTAATAGGAAATGTTTATACTGCTTTATGAAATATGAAGATGCGCCGGATTTGATGAAAAGGGCCGAGGAGATTGTTTCTGTTTTGGGAATGGGACATGTTGATTTGTCAAGGGTGAGTTGTATTAGGAGTAAGGGGAGTAAGACGCGGAGGACTTTGGCTCGGTGTCATGCTTTGGGAAAGTTGTTGCAGAAGGCAATGGGCACTAAGGCATTTTATGCTATTGAGTTTTTGGAGCCTTTTGAGAAACTGGATGAGAAAGAACAGGATAAAGTTATCCTACATGAGCTGATGCATATTCCTAAGACTTTTGGTGGAGGGTTTAGGCATCATGATTTTGTTGAAGATAAGAGGGTGGATTTGATGTATGAGAGATATGAATCTTTAAAGAAGGGAGGTGTGGGAGAAAAGAATCTCTCTGACTCACTCTTGCTCGGGGACTCCCTACGGTGAGCAGAGACGTAGGAGAAAAGAATTTTTTTGTTTGAGGTTTGTAGGGGAACCCACTCGCCCACCCCAAAACCTTTTTCTCCTACGGAGAAACCCTTATATACTAAATTTACTCTGTTTGTACAGGTAAAAAAGAGGATGGTTCATCGTAAATATACTTATAAGAAGGGTAAGAGATATGGGCCTTATCTTTATGAGAATTGGCGAGAAGGTGGAAAGGTAGTTACGCGATATGTTGGTAAACATGAGCCAAAGGTTTCTAAGACTAATCTTTGGGTTTTTTCTTTTATTGCTTTGGCTATTTTAGGGATTTTTGCAGTTATGTTTTATTGGCCGAGTTCTCCTACGGGGCGTATTGCTCTTGATGTTGACTTGACTTATGAACTTGGAGAGCCAATTTTAGGAGATATGAAGTTTAATATTAAAGAAGGTGAGTTGGTGCCCGCGAGTTCTGAGATAAGGCTTGTTTATGGAAATCAATCTAAGACATTGACTTTATCTGATTTGGTTTTCGAGTCAACGATTGATGGTGATTTTTATGCTGAAGATGCTAGTATTTCTGGGCAAGGTTTTGGTTATGGTATGATTGGAAGCAAGAATATTTATCCTGATATTGATTTTGAATTATTGATAAGTTCTGGAGAAGTTGATGGGGATGATGATGAGTCAGCGCCGAGTGAAGAGGAGGAGGAAGAAGCAGATACCGCAGAGCAAGTAGAAGAAGAGAAAGAAGCTGTTGCTGAAGGAGAAGAAGTAACAGAAGAAGCTGCTGAAGAAGCTGAGGAAGCTGAAGCAGAGACTGAAGAAAGTGCAAGTGAGGAAAGTTCTGATGCTGAGGAAAGCAGCGCAGATGAAAGTTCAGGAAGTGAAAGCAGTGAAAGTGATTCTGGGGATTCAGGAGACAGCGGAGGGGACTCTGGGGATAGTAGTGGAGATGCTGGCATAACTGGGGAAGCTGTTGCTGAAGGGGATTATACTATTCCTGGAACTGTAAATGGGCAGGAAGATTTTACTTATAATTTAGAACCAGGACAGAGTGCGAGTATTGTTTCTGGAAGTGCGAGTAGCAACGGTACTGAATTATCTGATTCTACTCTTTCTGTTGAAAAGAAAGATGGACAAGCAGTTATTTCTACTGATTATTTTGTTAATGTTAGAGGTTTTGGGCAGGAGTATTTGAGTGAAGATTATGGTTTGATTTTGAATGTTAATTTGAGAGAACTTGGATTGACTGCGGAGGAAGGTGTTTTGGTTGTGCAACTTGTTTATGGGGGAGAAGTATTGGCTTCACAGCAGAAGGGAATTGGAGTTACTGTTCCTGAAATTGAAAAGCCTGCGCCCGTTATAAATGAGACAGTTCCTGCAGAGATTGTGACAAATGAAACTGTTGTTGTTACAGAGGAGTTGGCTTTGTATAATGAGATTCCAAGTGTTAGGGTTGCGATGGATGATTTTGTGACTCTTGATTTAGGGCAGCATTTTACAGGTGTTGAATATTATGAAGCGAATATTGGAGACATAAATGTTGAATTTGAAGGAAATTTAGCGACCTTGAAGCCAAGTGCTGGTTTTAAAGGAGCGAGAGTTGGGAAGATTCTGGCTTATTCTGGCTTTGAAAGTGTTGATAGTAATGATTTTACTATTCTTGTTAGTTCTGGGGCTGTAAAGATTACAACTTCTAAGCAAGTTATTAGAGCTGGAGAGAAAGTTAAGTGGAAGAAAGAGATATTATTGGAGGCTCCTGAAGGAGTAAGTGTTGATTTGGGGCCTGGAGCAGATAATATAGTGGTTAAAAAGAAAGAAGAGGGTGTGGAGACGGAAATTGATGCAGGTGTGATATCAAGAGTTGTTAATCCATTAACTGGGCAAGTGACTATAGATCTTGAGTTGGATAAAGAACCTGCTTTTGTTCGATGGGTTAAGAAAGTATGGAAGGGGATTACTGGCAGGGCAATTGATGTTGCAGTTGTTGAAGAAGGGAACAAGACTGTTGAAGTTGCTTTAGAAGAGAATGTTACAGAATATATTATTGAATATGAGACAGAAGCTCCTGAGATTGTTCAAGCGAGTGATGCAGATAAGGAAGTTATTGAGATTTCTGC
>CEPZ01053936.1_pt1 | contig 10600 bp, 10 predicted proteins | sample 530461 | NCBI WGS metagenome assembly CEPZ01 (sample SAMEA2620106, study PRJEB7988) | marine metagenome | isolation source: saline water (ENVO:00002010), including | reverse complement strand
TGGCTGCGGCGCTTCAGTGCTTTTGCCTGAGCGACTTCCGGCAAATAGTGGTTATCCCGAATTCTATTGCGATTTACTTCCCGGCTGATTGTGCTGTGACTCACGTCCAGACGCTTTCCAATCTCCCGGTAACTGAAACCCTCGCGTAAGTAGGCCTCAATCTGGTATCGTTGTCCCTCGATCAACTGCTTGTAACTCATGGTAACTACTCTTGTTTTTTGGCGATTACAGAGTACCACCAACAGGCAGTTGATCTCTTCTCACCGTTTAACCATGAGTGGTGCACTTATTATCTGAATTCGGGACTTCAAGATTAATTATAAATTTTATAATTCTTATTGTTGTGAACATTTACGATAAAATGTAAATAAGATTTGAACCTTATATTCAACAAAGTTTAAAGCTAAGGGAAAAAGCAATGAATTGTACACTTAACACAAGTTGTAGTATTGAAAAAAAGTTCTTTCTGGATTTGGCATTTGATTTATCTGAACAATGCTTAAAACTTTTAGAAAATGATGATCGGATATTCTTTCCAATTTACTTAAATCTTTTAAGGGATATATGCAGTAATTTATCAATTGGATTTTACTTTCCTATTACCTCTAAGTTAGATAAAGAAATGAAGTCTTCATTAATAACACTAAATGGAAGGATATATAATAAAACCATTTATGAATACCATAGTTTACCTTCAAATTTTAAGAGCAATCAGCTAATTTCCAAGTTTGCCATTTGAGAGTCAGTAAATTTTTATAAATAGGTTATAAGTTATCATGAACGCTTCTGTAGATTTAATCAAAATTTCAAGTACACAAAGCTGCATCAATTTTTGTAAAAGGTGCCCGTTAAATAATGAGATTAACTATGAAAAAAAAATCCAATTAATCCCAAATAGCCAGAATATATTTATCGATGGTATTAAGGTTGTTTTATCAAGTCGGGGGTTTAGGTTGCTTTGCGCATTAATAAATAATATTAACAAGCCTCTTAGTTTTTCATATTTAATTGAGTACGGTTGGCCAGATTGTAGCGTCGTTAAGAACAACCTTACAGTAACCATATCAGAAATGAGAACAGCCTTGCGCTTTTCTAGTTTTGAGTTAGTAAATATTAGAGGTGTGGGCTATATGCTTACTGACCGTCAAACAGTTTCTTAATATTTGGATAATATTATGCATTACCTAAAAAGTTTTAGTTTTCATTCAGATATTTGGGGGAGTGTAGACCTTCAACCTCGTCTCGAAAAAATATCAGCTTCTTATAGCAGTTATGACAGTGCTGAAATAGTTTGCTCTGTAACTTCACAAAAGGGAAAAATTAATGCTGAAATCTTTTTTTCTAGTATAAGCAATTGCGAACATGTTGAAATTTTTAGGTTGCTATTAAACATTATATTAGCTGACATAAGAAATCTTAAGTACACAATCAGCTTAAATACACCTGATTCGGTAGTTAAGAATCTTAGTCAATTTTTTAAAATTTTTGAATGCAACCCACAGCAAAAGATAGCACTTGAGCTAAATGAAAGAAACATTGACCACCTGACAGAGACTGACTTTAACACATTAAATTCAATTAACAATTTTTCCAATATTTTTTTATGGCTTGATGATTTTGGTACTGGTAAATCAAATTTCGAGATTGTGATTTCTAACAAAATATCTTTCAGCGCTATTAAAGTATCAAAAGAGTTGTTTTGGGAGTTATTTAGTAGTGATAAGAAGTTTTTGCAAAGTTTATTAATTTATTTAGGGAAGAGGCATAAAGTAGTTGTTGAGGGGGTTTGTTCTACTAAACACTTTGACTTCTTGTCTCAAATTAATAATGTCTTTATGCAAGGATTCATATTCATGCATAAAGATGAGTTTGTGCTTAATGATTAGAATTTATTGACTCTATCAGGTTTATTATGAATAAAAATATCAGAAAAAAAATTATTGCAGAGATTCAGCATCTCATATATGAGATAAATGAACAAGATACTCGTATTAATTTGGAGCAACTGAAAAATTTATTTAATAAAGAAAATGATATCGATTTATGCTATTTAACTGTATGTTTGAATTTATTGAAAGTATTAGTAAATGAGTTAGGTAAAAAAAAGGAACATACTAATTGTAGTGAGATCCTTACTGATGAGGAGAAGTCTTTCTTAAATACGATTTTGCATTGAGCAATGTAAAAGATCCACTTTCTAAAGAAGGGGGCGTTGTTTACTGCAGTGTTAACTGCGCCTGCTTTTGCACCTCTTCCTTTTCTTGGTGCCTGACATACCGTCTTATTATTTCTTCATTTATCCCTACAGTATCTACGAAGTACCCTCTCTGCCAAAAATGGTTTCCCCATAATTTGTTTTTCCTTAAGTATGGATATTTGCTAAATAGCTTTAACGCTATTTTTCCCTTTAAAGCACCCATTAGTTTCGAGACTGATAACTTCGGCGGTATCTTTACTACCAAATGAACATGGTCAACCTGCACATTTAACTCGACTACTTTGCACCCTAACTGCTCACAATACACTTGTATGCACCTGTAAACATCTCTGCCTACTTTGTTCTTCAATATTCTGAACCTATACTTTGCACTTTTTAACGAACTTAACCATTTGAAAATGTGCTACTTTCATCCAGTCCAACAAGGAGTTTTTTTCCAACTTACTGAAATTCACCCTCTGGTGATTGTGTTGGCAACTGCCATACAAGAATCAGGAAACTAATATGGTAGAAATGTCATTTACGTTGAGTGTAGCGATCGCGTTAGACCCAACTCTGACACTGCAAACCGTAACTGCATTGGTTACGTTAGTAGGAAAGGGAGCATTTGCTTACTATTGGCTTAAAAAGATTAACAAGGATTTATAATCTTTTTTATACAAAAAATTGCCCTTAACGGGCTCCAGTAAATACAATTTACTATTTGTGAAACTGGCATATAAAAATAGAAACAAATTAGCAGCGGCTTATCCTCCGTGATAGTGAGTTTGCCGCTCACCAAAGCAAATGACGAGTCTTTGAACTATAAATTTCTGATATCTACAATTCAATGGCACTTTCCCTTAAGGTAAATAACTAGTCATCTTTTGTTGGTAATGGTCGATTTAGCTGTTCTGGTGTTACACCATGCAAATGCGCATTATAAAGCCATGTGTGGAATTGTTCTAAAAGCATATTATTTTCAGCCTCAAGTCTTTCATTTTTTCGTTTTAATGAATCAAGTCTGTCCGCCGCTACTTTTAAACTTGGGGGTAGTGACTGGTTAACTGTTTTAGTATTGCTACTATTGCCAGAAATAATTGCTTTAACTTCTTTAAAAGCGGTCTTAATTCGACGTTGCTTTGATAATGTTTGTCTTGTTGTCTTTAGCTTGTAATCATGTTCAACAGCTTCGACTAAGAAATCCCAAGTTAAACGTGAGTCAACTGGCCAATCATCAAGCAATTCAACCACTTTTTTAATATCTTCGTCTGTAAGATGTTTAGCCATATTTAATTCTCAGGGAAATACAAATCATTCATTTCATCTAAATCCTCTAAAGACATTTCTTCTTCAGCAGAGGTATTTATAGATGAACTGATTGAAGGATTACTCATAATCATTTCATCCAGTGAAACCTTTTCAATAGAGTTAGTACGACGATAATTTATAAGATCTGGTAATCGTTTTTTTCCATTTATATCCATTGCCCGATCTAATAATGAATCACTCTCTAAATTTGATAGTTTAACGAGTGAGCCATCCTCAATTTCAGGATCCTCCATCATTTGAATCAACTGCTCACCACGTTTAACAGTAAGTAATCTGCGCTCATATATCTGAACTGCTCCTTGAATACCTTCATCCACCGCTTTTCGATCCATCTCTAAAAGCTTTTTTTCATGCTTAATTCTTTGCTTTATTCTAGCAAGTTTAACGTCATCACCTTTCACACACACTTGTTCGTCACAATTTAAACAATCACGATATTTAGTACATGGCTCTGACATATATGACGTTATACACATACCAAACTCAGTGACATGAGCACTTAAAGACGCTTTAGTATTAAGCTCTTGCAAAGTTCTTGGAGTAGCCACCTGTAACTGAACTTGATTATCTTTATTGAGTGACTGAGAGTTAATACTGCTCAATGCAAGCTTACTCTCTCGACTTTCTATAAAATCTTCGCCGTACTCTTCGTAAGTAGTATGATCATAATACCTATTATGGGTAGGATCACTTCGCATTGCCCATTTTGCACGCATTTCACCATCCATACCGTTGATCGCGGCCATCGTGTCGAGCATATGTCGTAATTGATGTGAAGTTATAACTAAATCACCGTAACCCCAGCGTTGGAATATAGAAAGCACTCCTGAAGCGAGTTCACCCGTCGTTCTATTCTTCTTTTTCGTTGGTGCTAAGTCTTCATTCAGCGTATTAATTGTTGGAATCTGTAGTTCGGTATAAATCGTTGATTTTCTTGAGTCCAAGCCGTTTGAAAAATTAGCATAAATTGATTGTGACCATTTAACTTTAATACCATCACCTTTTTTGAAAGGGATGTATGGAAAATCCTCAGGCAAACTATCTCGAACAATCTTATTTAGATTGACAAGGTTTATAACATAATCCTTGCGCTCAATACCTTTTCTTTTGAGCAACTGATTTCGACCAGTTCGCATCTTTGTTAGATTTTTTGTATCACTCAAATCGCCGTAGCTAGATAAATCTAGACCAAGTGCTAATGCAACCTCATTCATTGTTAATAATTGGTCTTCAGGTACGTCTGGACATAACTTATGTCTAGGAAAAGAAGGAGAATCTTCTAGTAATTTCGCAAAGTTTCTAGCATCTTTTGACTGAACTTTTAATCTTTCTACTGATTGCTCAACTGCTTGATACATAACCGTAGGCAACCATTTATTTTCATATCCGTAACCTTTACCTGAATACCACTTAAGACCTTTAAGAGTGATTTCTGTATCCCAGTACGATTCAGAGTCATTTGACTCTTTAGAAGCGTTTGTATTATTTAATGAAAGTTCCGAAAAGTTTTTTTCTGTTTTTGTGGCTTCAGCAATTAACGCCTTAACATCTTCTTCGGATAGCCCTAAGTCTAATGCTTTCTTTGCGCTCATAGTAGCACTGACAATACAATCATTTTGAAGATAAAGAGGTTCAGAGCCACGGTTCGGTGCTGAAAATAACAATGCAATTGTAGATGTAGTAAAAATATCTCTAGCACTAAGTTCTGAAGAATCAAATGAAGCTATTCTTGCTAACGCCATCAACGCATTATCATCTGGCATTTTTTTCTGTCTATTTTCATCATCATCAACAGCATTATCAGAAGGTTTGCCTATTGGATTTTTCCATGTAAAACGTGAAATTAAGTTATGTTCTATTAAAAAAGTCAGTAAGTTAGCTAACCCTCGTCCTGCTTGATAAGCAGCGCCGGGACCTAGTGCTTTTCTTGCTGCATTAACTGCATTATTGAAATCACTAGCTGTAAGCTTCGTAATATTTATATCCACTGAACCATCAAAACTTATACGACTTGCATATATAGCCCTCAGTGCTTTGAATCGAGTATCTATCGCTGACTTTCCGCCTCCCAAGTAAACAATATATGCTTTAGCAAAGGGCATAAAAGAGGGGTCAAAAAGACTTTCAGCATCTCGTTTTCGGCTATTTGCTCCAAAGACAGTGAAGTTTCCGACTCCATCCCAATACCCACTTTCATAGTCATACTTATCGTTTAATGATGGCAGCTTTCTACTGAACTCAAGAAATTCTTGTAAATTTTTCTCGTGCTCAAGCTCGTGTTTTGGTTTAAAAATAAAAAATTCAGTCATTATTGTACTTACGACATTCTTCTATTACTTGGCATACTGCTAAAATAGCGCGATCATTAATTGTCACAATTTGCATATCCCCATTCGTGTCATTTTTTATACGCTCTCTCTCTTCTATTAACCACTCAAGAACTAAGTGATGGGGTGCATTAGCCCATGGTTTAAATTTTGGGCAAAGGTAGCACGCGATAGGCGCATAATCTCGGCAAAAAGAGCTCGTTCCACAGGAGCCTACATCACAATCTTTCTCTCGACATGGGATACGTTTTGCTCCGGGGTTGATAGCATTAGCCTCACTTTCATCAGCGACTAACTGCCCAGCAAATGCAGAAGCATATCGAGCTAAAGGTTGGTTCATTATTTTAGAAATTTCTACTGCGAATTCAGGTACATTTGCGACATATACACCAACGTTTTGAGTATCAGAATGATCAAGCAATCGAGCAATAGTAAGAACGCCAGCCCCCTCTCTTGCAGCTCTCGTTCCTAGCGTATAGCGAAAGCGGTATCCAGTTGAATGTAAAGGTTCTCCGGTACGCTCACTTATTACGTTAAGCTTTTTTAATGCCCCCCTAAGATTCAAAGATAAATCAGTATTTTTTATATGAAGTAATTCTGATTTTAAATAAGAAGAAAGTTGTCCTGACGAGAATTTTTTCATTTCTTGAAGAGCATCACGATCAATAAATAATGCTAATTCATCTTTTTGCTCATCCGATAACTGACGGCCTAATACCTTTTCAATAAATTTAGTTTGCTCTTTGATATGCTTTTCTATCATCCGACCTATCTCGACAGTAAACCCAAAAGGAGTAAAGGTACTTCGAAACTTACCTCCTCTTTGCTTTGCTCTTGGGATGTTACCAATATAAATAGGTGTGGAAGAGTGAGTATTACTCAAATAGAAATCTTTGTGCTTCATTGAAGCTAACTGATCCGGACGACGACCAGTCGCCTTAAATAATGATATCGTTACATATTCCTCAATGCTTAGCTTTCCTTCAGCATATCTATGTGCAGCATTATGGCCTATCGCATCAAACTCCAAGTCACTAAAAGGTCCTTTTTCTGGATCAAGGGACAGTACTGGTATTCCTTTATCATTACCACCAATAGTCCACATTTCAGTTAGCTTAAAGATTGCTTCATCAATATGAGAAGCGAGCCCCAAGAAACGCATTTGTCTAATGAAGCAACGAAGATGTGACACATAAGCCTTAAATTTATTTGATTTGGCACCATTTTTAGCTAAGTTATAAAAGCTAATAAGTCCAAGCTCGGTAAAATCGTTAAACCCTGTAGATTTTTGATATGAATTTAAGGAAATTATCAAAGACTTTGTATAGCCTGCGGAATAATTTTCAGCAAAAAAAACGGCGGTTTCTAACACATCATCTTTCAAGGGTGCTTTAAAATTATCAATACACTCTACATTCAATGTTATATTTCGACTAAGCTCCCATTTGTAACTAAGATAGTCGAATTCAAAATTGCTAAATGATATAGCTTTTGTTGTTTTACTCCCTTTAGTAAAAAATTTTTGTTTATCAAAAGTATATTCCACTTAATTAGCCTCTTAAATATCAGTATCTTCTTCGATAACACCGACTATCTGATTTAACTGCTCACTATGCCTTTCTTGCATTCTTAACCCTGCTTCCATAGCTCGTTTATCTGTATGTCTCTTAGCATAATGCTGACCACTTAAAGAATTTTCAGACCAACCCATAAGCTTTCTTCTATCCGATTCTGACTTAACATCTGTGGTTCTATTTTGCTCAATGAGTTCGTCACTACTTTCACTGAACCGATCATTCCATGAGTGCCTAAGTGCATGGGGGTGCACCCTATAACCCACGACCTCTGAAACCTGTCTGAAAATTTTATTCACTTGCGCTAAAGATAAGGGTGAGTTCATTTTCGTTCGATGGTTGTGTGTAACAAAAAGGTACTTGATGTGCTCAGAGCCTTTAGCGTTTGGCCGGTGGTTTATTAGGTAATTTTCATACATTGCTGTTAGCCTACTGTCCATTGGAACCAATCGACCCTTTGTCTTGCCTTCAGGTCGAATAGTACGATCATCTTCCTTGTCCACCGTGGCTCTTATTCTAAGATACTTACGTCCGTTTTTTTCATTTGTAATAACGTCTGAAGAATTATTATCAGTATTAATTCTAACTTTCATTAATTCGCCACGACGGCACCCGACTGAGTTATAGAAGTTAAAAATTAGCTCATTTCGGTAACGAACAGACATATTTCGCCAAGGATTCCTTGGTGAATCAGGCCGAATGACATCCATAACTTCAATAATTTGGGACTCCGTTAATGAGCGCCACTTATCCCAATCAATAACCTCATTTTCATTCGAAGAGCCTCTTTTAGGACGAATAGACAATAAATAACTTTTTGAACTAAGAGTTTCGACTTGTGAACCCTTAAAACTAATTTTTTTTGTTTTTTTGTTTTTTTCTACAATTTCATTTTTCTTAATTAATTCGGCTTTGGAAGGACAAAGCTCACTTTCAAGCCAGCCAATATAATAAGCAAAGATCGTCATTCTGTTATAAGCCGTATGAGACGAAACATTACTATCATCTTCAATAAGAATAGTTGCTCTAGAGGTTTCTAACTTCTTGGGCTTGAACGTGAGAATATTGGAGGTTTTTTGTTTAGCATACTGTTTTCTTAACTTTTTGACATCTAATAAGGCAGCACTTTTTAATTGTTGTAACTCATGGTGCTCAAGAAAATTTCCAGCTTTACATCGTTCAACTAAATTAAAATTTAGGTAAGCACAAATTTCGGAGAGAAGACGAAGGCTTTCAAATACGACGTGACAAGTGTTACTAGCACGAGAGAAGTTTCTGTAATACACAGTAACAAACAGGTTTTCATATAAAAGAGGTATTCCCCTTTCATCGAGTAAGATTGAGTACTTTTCCCCATTTGACAGCTGTAGCCTTTTCAACTTCACATCTTCTCTCCACCACAAAACCTTTACAAAAAAACAAGGTACAACAAAACCAAAATTTAAGTATAAAAAAAGTTTACAAAAAAACAAGACTTTATGTAAACTTTTGTAGATATAACTTTATTAATCAGAACATTAAGGTAGAAACTTTACAGAACCTACTCTCAGGTAACCGTCAGAACGGGATATCGTCATCAAAGTCGATTGGTGGTTCCATTGGATTTGATGCGCCGCCTTGTGGGGCATTTTGAGGCTTAGGAGCAAAACCACCTTGTTGAGGTGCATTGTTTTGCTGCTGACCATAACCGCCACCATATTGGTTATTGCTCTGCTGCGGTGCAGACTGCTGTTGTGGACGCTGTTGCTGCTGTGCTGGCGCAGACTGTTGCTGTGGAGCATAGCTGTTATTGCTTTGTGATTGCTGTGCACCACCGCCGTAACCGCCACCTTGTTGCTGACCACCTTGGTAACCGCCTTGTGATTGACCACCTTGATAGCCACCGCCACCACCTTGCTGCTCACCACGACCGCCTAACATTTGCATTTGACCGCCCATGTCTACCACGATTTCTGTAGTGTATTTTTCTTGGCCTGATTGATCAGTCCATTTACGCGTTTGTAAACGACCTTCGATGTACACTTGTGAACCTTTACGAAGGTATTCACCAGCAACTTCTGCTAGTTTGCCAAATAACACGACACGGTGCCATTCAGTACGCTCTTGCATTTGCCCTGTGTTTTTATCTTTCCAGCTATCTGTCGTAGCAATGCTGATATTCGCTACGCCATTGCCATTAGGCATATAACGTACTTCTGGATCTTGGCCTAAATTACCAACCAAGATAACTTTGTTCACACCGCGTGCCATGGAACTTCTCCTATAAAACGTTAGATTAAACCAGCCACTTTGCGTGCTTGGTCTAGGTCAAATTCTTTATCATTAATCTTTAAATAGCTGCGATTTTCATCACAGACAACCGTTGCTTCAATTACGCCCGGTAAAGCAACAAGACGAGAAGCAAGCGCTTGTGCCTGCTGCTCTGAACTTAATTCAGTCATTAAGCTAATTATTTTACTTCTTGGTGGGACTTGCATATTCCAAGCAAGGATAAGCCATATTACCCCAACAAGTGCCGCCGCCGCAAACACTGCTTGCGCACTTAATGCTTGAGCAACGTAACCCCCTAATAAACCACCTAAAAAGGCACCAAAAAACTGCGTAGATGAAAATACCCCCATCGCAGAACCTTTCTGGTTTGCTGGGGCAATACGCGAAACAAGTGCAGGCATGGTTGCTTCTAAAAAATTAAAAGCAATAAAGTAAACCAACATACAAATACCGATGCCAATCACCGAATCAACCCATAACGACATCGCGAGCATACTTAAAACAAGCAGTGCGATTGAGCCAATAAAGGCTTGTTTTTCTTTTTCTTTACGAATAGCCACAATCATCATTGGTGCCATCAAGAAAAACGCTAAAAACAGCACAGGGATATATAAATACCAATGATGGTCTGCGACTAAGCCGTCTTTTATCAGTTGGCCTGGTAAGGCTACAAATACGGTAGTTAATGTAAGATGAAGCAGCATTACGCCAAAATCGAGGCGTGCTAATTGTGGGTGTTTAATCAGTTGCTTAATATCATCAAGCGTAGCAAGTGTGTCACCTTTTGGCGCCTTATTGACAGCATTAGGCACCAAAAACAACACAATTAAAATACCTAAAATGGCCAATCCTGCGGTAAGCCAAAATACCCCAGCAACTCCCCACGATGCAGCAACAAT
>CEPZ01033915.1_pt1 | contig 10605 bp, 11 predicted proteins | sample 530461 | NCBI WGS metagenome assembly CEPZ01 (sample SAMEA2620106, study PRJEB7988) | marine metagenome | isolation source: saline water (ENVO:00002010), including | reverse complement strand
CCAAACAAAGCCCCAGCAGAAAAACTAATTAAATAAATCAAAGCCTTTCTCAATTTAGCAATTTGAATCCCAAGAGTAAACAGCCCAACTAAACTCACTAAGCTAACAATAATCACAGATACTAAACTATAAACAATTATTTCATTCACCATCGCATAAAAAGAAAAATTAACTATAAAAACCTACTCACAATTCCTGCTCTCAATCTCCCCATCAGAATCAAAGTTATAAGTGCAAAATGTTCCAAATTCTGGAATTGTCTCTGAAAACTTAACATATTCCCCACCTTCAAATTCAAAAGCTACTCTCGTCTCCTTATCTGTTCCTAAATCTCTATCACAAATCTTAAGCTCTTTATCAGAATTAATAACAGTTACTTCATGGCAACATAGTTCAACAGTGTCCCCGTTCTTTAAAGTAAAACTCTCAACACCAGTAACTTCACCTACAGCAGATCCAAAAGGAGTTGGCGTGCCAACACCATGTCCCACATTACATGTTAGAGTTTCTGTTTCAACATCTTCTGCCCCAGATGTCTGAGTACCATCATCTCCATTAGAACTAAATAAAAAATATAATGCCCCTCCAACAACAGCTACAACCAACAATATTACCACAAACGAAATCACACCAAATCCTCGTGCATTCATACTAAACCTAAGAAATAATCCTTTTTAAAACTAACCAACAGTAATAACTCCAAAAATCTCCAAAATACCAATAACAATAGTTGCAAGCCCTCCCAACCTAATAAGCCAAGTAGGTCCCTGCCTTCTCTTAAAATCAACGCCAACACTTCCCTTCCCAATCTTAGGCAAAAACGGAAGAGAATAAATAAAACCAGGAGCTAACAAAAGCAACAATCCAATTACAATCCCAAGTATTCCATAAATTCCCATTATTTCTTCCTCGTATCTACTTCTTTCCCAATATCATCAACAAGAACTTCACCTTTAATAAGTTTATCCAAAACATCTCTTAAGTCCCTTACCTTAACTCTAACTTGCTTTTCACTATCGCGGTCCCTAATCGTCACATCATTCCCTTCCAAAGAATCATAATCAACTGTAACAGCAAAAGGCGTCCCAGCAGTCGCACTTCTTAAATACCTTCTCCCTATACTCCCAGAGCCATCATAAACAACAATAAAATCTCTCTCAAGCTCCAACTGAACATCTTTAGCAAGTTTCACAAGCTCTGGCTTTTTCATCAAAGGAAAAACAGAAACATCAATAGGTGCCATATGATAAGGAATTGCAAAAACAGTCTTCCCTTCTTCTTCTCCTTTCTTCTCATAAAACAAATCAATCAAAGCATAAGTCGGCCTATCAGTACCAAAAGCAATCTCTAAAACATGAGGCACAAAACTCTCACCATTTTCTCTTTGTGCTTCCAATTTTTCTCCAGAAGCCTTTCCATGCTGAGTCAAATCATAATCAGTCCTATCATGCACCCCACAAACCTCTGTCCAGCCATAATTATTCAACTGAATCTCAACATCCCACGCATCATCAGCATAAAACGCCTTTTCATCAGGATGATGCTGCCTCAACCTTATTTTCTCCTTAGGAATCCCAAAATTAATAAAATGCATATAAGCCAAGTAGATACACCAACCATAAGCCTGACTCTTAATCAACCCCTTCTTCAAAGCATCCTCAACACTAAATTCCTTCCTCTCATAATCTTTCTCCTGAGCTTTATGATCCCAAAAAGGTAAATTTTCTTTCTTTATTTCCTCAAAGCCTTCCCAATTATTTTTCTCCTCAGGATCAACAAAAATCTGTCCTTCTGCTTGCGTAAATTCCCTCCCTCTCAAAACACTCTGCCTCGGACTTATTTCATTCCTATAAGCCTTCCCAATCTGAAAAACTCCAAAAGGCAATTTCTTCCTAAAGTAATTATAAAAATTCAAATAAGGCAAATAAGTTACAGTAGCAGTCTCAGGTCTAAGAGAAGCCTCTTCTCCCGCAACTTCAGTCTTCATCATCAAACTCTGTGCCTCAATCTTCATTTCAAAGCCACCTTTACAACTCGGACACTTTATATCCTTCTCCTTAATAAAATCCAAAAGCTTTTTATCAGAAAACGCATCTGCAGCAACATCAAACTTTTCCTCAATTAATTTATCAGCTCTAAAAACAGACTCGCAATTCTTGCATTTTATTATTCTATCTTTAAAAGTTTTCAAATGTCCGGAAGCTTCCCAAACATTGTCAGGCATAACAGTAGGTCCTTCAAGTTCCCTAAAACCGAAAGTATTGAAAACCCTCCTAACAGAATTCTCAACTTTATTCTTTAACAACTTTCCTAAAGGTCCATAAGTATAAAATCCAGCCATCCCACCATAAATCTCTGGCTCAGGTCCCCAAATCAATCCACCTTCCCTAACAAAACTCAAGAACTCTTTTGTCTCACCAGTTTCAAACTCATCACTAGTTTTTTCACCCATAGATTCTTTCTTTTTCTTTTGTATTATTAAATCCTTCGCTTCGTCTGTGGATACCTTTCTGTCTACCTTACTTTCAATTTCCCTAGCTTTCTTCTCAGCTTCCTTCAAATCCTTCCCCAAATAAGCAACGCTTTTTGACTTCACCTTCCCCTTCACCCTCTGACTCTTCCTCAAATAATAATATTCCCCTTTGCCAATTTTCTTCTTTACAATATACATTTTAATTAAACTCCCAAAACCCAAGCTTCCCTTTACAAGGAACTTCTTTCATCCTTTTAACATTTTCCAAAACAAATCCATAATTACCCCATTCCTGAGAAGCTAAATGCAACTCTTTATCTTTATTAAACTCATCAACATCCTGATATTTCTTAACTCTTGTGATTTCCGCCTTTCCTACAATACATCCTAAAGGCAATTTATCAAATCCAAAAGCCTTCATAGCATTCTTATCAGGAATTTTAGAAGCATGTATTAAAAACTCTCCTCTAAATTTAGTATTCCACTTCCTCAGTTCTACCTTCTTCCTCCCAGAAACAACAAGTTCTGCATATGGCTGCTTCAAAGACAATGCTTTCATACATTACCCACTACAGTATTATTTATAAACCTTTCGATAGGTACTACAAAACAACAGAAAATAAGAAGAAATAAAATTAAATAAAAAATAAAGGGCTTATTGAATTCCGCCCATTCGACACACAGTTGTGTCACAGTCAGGACACTTTCCCTTTGCAATCTTCGTTCCCTTCTTCGTCTTGCTCTCTTTAGGGTTCTGCATCTCAACCTTTTTCTTACATTTTACGCAATATCCTTGTGTTCCCATGAAAATACCTCCGTATTATTAGAAAACACACGTTTTCGCGACTTATAAATGTATTTACACAGGAAAAACACATAAACTCTATCTAAGAAGCGCAGGGCATCTTTGCTCACCGTAGCGAGTCTCAGAGTTCCGAGGAGATTCGAGCAAGAGTGAGTCAAAGAAAAGAGCGCAGGGCAGGATTGGTTCAACACGTAAGTGTTGAAGCTCCAGCGGAATCTTTGATTCTGCTAGGACGTTCGAATCCTAGAAAGCGCAGGGCAGGATTCGAACCTGCGAATATCCGGGTTGCAGCCGAATGCGTTAACCACTTCGCCACCTGCGCATACCTTACGTTGTGCAGGTACTGAGATGCTCTTGATCTCTCCACCTGCGCGTGTTCGCGTAGGCACTGAGACGTTCTAGTCTCTCAGCCTGCGCAAATGGCCCCGACAGGATTCGAACCTGCGACCTACTGCTTTCTCCTACTAATAAGACAGCATTTTCAAAACAGCTGTCCAATTTCTCTCTAACGAGAGATCGCCTTAGAAGGCAGTCGCTCTATCCAGGCTGAGCTACGGAGCCATAAACTTTCTCCAAGGAAAGTTTTGGCCGCCGGGAACTTTCGTTCACGGAGCCACAATTAATCAACTAAAATGATATTTTTAAACCTTGGGAATATTAAAATCCAAATCAATAAGCTCTTTATCAATCCCCAACCCCAAAAATCCTTTAGTTCTTCTATACCTCTTCCAAACAAACCTAGAAATAAAGAATACAAAGACAAGAGACAAAACAATTATCCCTACAATAGACAAAGTCCTTTGATTCTCCTCAGAAATAGCAAAACCAGTCACACCCTTAGAAGGTAAGAACACCTCAGTCAAAAACTCTTCCAAACCAGTATCGTCAGCAAAACTAAGCTTTAATTTAAACTCTCCAAAAGAATCTTTAGGCAATTCAAACTCCAAGACCTGCTCCCCACTAAAACCAGCTCCCAAAACCACACCTTCAACCCCAGACTTTCTAACAACATCATCAAAATCGATAAATTCATAACTCAAAGCAAGCTCATGCTCAAGCCCCCCAAACTCTTCAATCAAATAAGTAACTCTCAAATCAGTGTCAGTTCTCTCATAATCAATAACTTCCGCCTCAAAAATATTTCTATAAACGGTCAAACCAAATGTATGGCTTGCCTGTCCTTCATCACATTCAATCAAAACCTCTCCTGAATAAACACCAATATCAACATTCTCAGGAACATTAATAACAAAAGAATATTCAAATTTCTCCCCGCCGCTCAAACCTTTCTCCTGTTCATTAGAAATCCACGTTTCAATTGCCCCAGATCCCTTCAACTTACAATTATTCAGAAATCTCATCCACTTATTAGTAACTTCCAAATCAAATGTTTCACTTGTTCCCTTCTTCATAATAATACCTCCAAGACCAGAAAATTCCAAATTAATTTTCCTAGTACTATTTTGCGTAACTATAAAGCCACCGCCCCCACCACCGCCTTCACCAGGACTCTCAGTAGGAGGATATGATGCCGAGGTATCAACACTAAAACTAGAACTTGTGCTGTTAGAAGTTCCAAAAGTATTGTTAACATACAAATTAGCAACAAAATCCCCATCAGTCGAAACATTAAATGTTGTATCTGCACATCCAGTAAGGGTAGTATTTGCAATAATATCTCCCCCAATACTTGTCTCCACATTATAAATACAGGTCAAATTATTCCCAGTAGCAGTATAATCCAAAGTAATTCCAGTTCTAGAACTCTTCGTTCCAGTTGGCTCACTTATAGAGACAGAAACCCCTGTAACATCAACAGAAAAACTCACACTCTGGCTCGTTCCCAACCCATTTGTATCATTAGCATATAAATTCAAAACATAATCCCCATCCCCAGTAACATTAAACGTTGTGTTCGCACAACTAGTAAGCGTTGCATTACTCCCTCCATCAACATTATACCAGCAAGAATCTAAATTATCATCGGCGTCACTAGCACTATAAGTCAAATTCAAAGACTCATTCGTAGTAAACAATTGTCCTGCAGTAGGATTAGAAATACTCACAGAAGGCGCCTGATTTACCAAATCATAACCTATACTAACATTTACCAAATAAGGACTTGTCCCAGCACTTGGTGTAGTAAAGTTAGCCCTATATCTAAAATACCTTGACTGCAAATTTATACTAGCAAGAGTAACATCTTGCCAGCTCCCGTCTGCACAATCAGAACTTGAACAATTCATAACAGCAAAACTCAAGTCACTTGCCTCATTCAAACCATTCAACCCAACATTATTTGAATTAGCTCCATTATAGTTAGAAACTAAAAGAGAAAAACTCGTTCCAGAATTAATTGATTTGAAAACATCCTCACTAGAATCAATAATAAAAATATCATCGTTTGAGTCAACATAAATTCTCTGCCCCGCATTTGAATCACTCCCTCCATTATAATCATCGTTAACTAAAGTCCAAGTCACACCAGAATCAGTAGAGGCCCATAGATCTTGAACATCTAAGATGAATAAATCATCTGTACTATTAATAGTCATATCGCTTGCACCATTTCCATTTCCAGCATTATAATCATCGTTAACTAAAGTCCAAGTTACTCCTTCATCAACAGATTGCCAAACATCTGCTTGCGTATCAACTAAAAACAAACTATTAGAACTATTAGAAGACATACCATATGCATTCTCATTCCCACCATTAAAATCATCATTTATAGACGTAAAGTTCAATCCAGAGTCAGTTGACTTCCAAGTCTCTTGACTTCCATCAACAATAAAAATATTATCGTTTGAATCCACCTCAATAACTTGACCTGAACTACCATCTCCTGGATTAAAGTCATCATTCACTTTTGTCCAGCTCACACCATCAGTAGAACTCCATAGATCCTGCCCATTCATAATAAACAAACTTCCCGAACTGTTCTTAACCATATAGTCTGCACTATTACCATCTCCTCCATTATAATCATCCTTAACCAACACCCATGTGACTCCATCCGTAGAACTAAATATATCAGCATCTCTATCAACAGCATACAAGCTCTCAGCACCTGGCTCCCCTCCATTATAAGTCAAATTATTCCACGTTGCAGAATCTGTTGCATCAAAAACCTGTGATGTAAAACTCCCAGTAGTATTTGTCCCAGTCAATATCACAGAAGTTCCATTATAACTAGTATTAACATAAGTCCCAGCATCAAAATCACTTTGCCCAGTATCAGAAAAAATAGCAAAACCTGTAAACCCTCCAAATTGAATAAACTGCAAAACTCCTAACAAAGCCGCAAATGCCAGCAATAAAACAAAAAACTGGATCACCTTTCTTTTCATACTCTTTCTTATCATTCCTATTTTATAAAAGTTACCTTAACAACTTATATAAACTAATTTTCCCTCCACTAAATATGGAAAAAATAAACCTAACATTCCTAGGAACAGGAGACTCAATCCCAACCAAAAAACGTAGTCATACTGCTATTTTCCTAACCTACAAAAACGAAAACATCTTAATAGACTGTGGAGAAGGCACTCAAAGACAATTCAAAATAGCCAAAACCTCCCCATCAAAAATCTCAAAAATATTCATAACACACTTACATGGGGATCATGTCTTAGGTCTCCCAGGATTATTACAAACACTCCACATGAACAACTACACTAAAACCTTAGAAATCTACGGTCCTAAAGGCACGAAAACCTTTGTGTCCAAGCTAAAAGACATTTTCCAACTAAAAATCAACCTTAAAGTCCATGAAATTTCATCAGGCATAGCTTACGAAACAAAAGATCTTGAAATTTCAGCAGCCCAAATGAATCACGGAACACCAGCTCTAGCTTACGCTTTCAAAGTAAAAGACAAATTAAGATTAGACAAAGCCAAGTTGAAAACCTTGGGTCTTCCCCACTCTCCATTACTAAAAAAACTTCAAGCTGGAAAGTCAATAAAATTTAAAGGCAAAACAATAAAACCAAGCCAAGTAGCTAAGGGACAATTAGGCCAAAGAGTAGTTTTCATCTTAGACACGGCCACAAATCCAAATGCAATTAAAATTTCCAAATCTGCGGATTTATTAGTCTGTGAATCAACTTTCGCAAATGCAGAAAAAGAAAAAGCATCAAGAAACAAACACCTAACAGCAGAGCAAGCAGCCACCATCGCAAAAAAAGCAAAAGTCAAAGCCCTAGTCTTAACGCACATCTCCCAAAGATACGACTCAAACCCAGAAAAAATTCTAAACGAAGCCAAGAAAGTTTTCAAGAATACATCTATTGTAAAAGATTTTGATAAATTAACTATTTAGTAATCTTATTTCTCAACAGAAGTACTTGCAGGTGAAATATAAATTATTGTATCTCCCCTTACAAAAGTCAAACCAATGTTTTTCTTTATTTCGCCTTCTACCATTTCTTTCGCATTGTCCAATACAACATTGATATGTATATCGAATGCAACCAAAGTTCCGACGTATTGCTTGTCTCCCTTCAACTGCACTAACACTTCTTTGCCTTTTGATTGGTTCAAAAGATCCAATGGTCGTTCAATTCCGCTTGCCATATTCTCTTTTCAATACGATGGTATTTAAAGTTATCGCTAATGATATCTTAATCTTCGGGTTTCGGGCGGGTGGGAGGGTAACCAAATCCTTTTACCTTCAACTTTCCTTAATGATTTGAAAGTTGGAGGGATAAAGATTCCTTTAGGAATCTTTATAAACCCTCTTCGCAAATTTAATTCATGGCACACGGAAGAAAAATATCAAGTGGGAAATACCACAAGCAAAAAAAGAAAAAGTTTTATGAAAAGCAAAGCCAAGAAAGACAAGTAACAATCGGAGATCCAAAAAGAAAATCATTAAGAACTCAAGGCGGAAACAAAAAATCCATATTGCTAAAAACAAATCAAGTAAATGTTCTAGTAAAAGACAAAACCCAAAAGGCAGAAATCAAAAACGTTTCAGAAACCCCTCAAAACCGTTTCTTAGCAAGACAGAACAGATTGCTAAAAGGTGCAATAATTGAAACATCCTTAGGCAAAGCCAAAATCACTAACCGTCCTTCTCAGGAAGGCCAAATCAATGCTATTCTTTTAGAGGAATAACCTTTCATTCTTAATTTTCTCGTCGATAATTTTCACAAGCATAGAAAGACTTAAATACTCGAGCGTCAATAACCCTTTATAAAACTTATGTTCTAAAAACCCCATATAAAATGTCAAACCAAGTAAAAACATGCCCAGACTGCGGATCCGTAAATCTTACATACGATGAACAAAGAGGCGAAATTGTTTGTAATGACTGCGGTTTAATCGTAGAAGAGAAAATGGTAGACACTGGCCAAGACGCAGGAGGCCAATTCGACAAATCAGAAAAGAAAGGCAGGGGCGGAGCTCCAATTTCTATGCAAAAATTCGACAAGGGATTAACAACAAACGTGGGTGAAATCTCAGATATTTACAAATTAGAAGCAGGACAAACAAGAAAATTCTTAAGACTAAAAAAATGGCAAGAACGTGTCTCAACATCCATAGAAAGAAATCTAAGATTAGCAATGGCAGAACTCCGAAGAGTAGCTTCTTTCTTAAGTCTCCCTTCTGTAGTAAGAGACGAAGCCTCAAGAGTTTACAATTATGTCTTACAAAGAGGTCTAGTTCGTGGAAGATCTATGGAATCAGTAATTGCAGCTTGCATCTATGCTGCTTGTAGATCTTACAACATTCCAAGAACCCTAGATGAAATCGCAAACGCGTCAGATGTAGAAAGAAAAGAAATCGGAAGAACTTACAGATTCATAGTAAGAAAACTAAAAATCAAAGTTACTCCCTCAAGTCCAAAAGATTACATCTCAAGATTCTCTTCAATCTTACACCTTTCTCCAAAATCCCAAAACGAAGCCCTTAAAATATTAAAGAAAGCAGACATCTCTGAACTCACAAGTGGAAGAGGCCCAGCAGGAATTGCAGCAGCAGCCCTTTACGTCGCAGCCCTACTAAACGATGAAAAGAAAACACAAAGAGAAGTCGCTGACGTCGCAGGAATAACAGAAGTCACAATAAGAAACAGATACAAAGAACTAATCGACAAACTCAAACTTGACAGCAAACTCCAAGCCAAAGTCGCCGCCGTTGAAAAAGCAACTAAGAAATAAATCCTTCATTAGAACCTTCTACTTCAGCACGCCCCCTGATTTTTTCCAAAGCCCTCAATTCAACTTGCCTAACTCTCTCCTTAGTTAATTTTACAATTTTTCCAACATTCTCAAGTGTTGACACCTTTTCTCTACATCCTCCTTTTCTCCGATAAAGCCCATATCTTCTTCTGATAATATAACTCTCCCTACTATTAAGACTGCCTAAATGTCTCTCAATCCAATATCCAGTATCTTTATCAGAAACTTGAGAACTCGGATCTTCGAAATAAGGGTCTTTAATGAACTCATGTCTACTAAGACCATCCTCCGTGACTTCATCATCCAAAGAAATAAGATCTCTCCTTTGAGATAATCTATAAACCGCATTATAAAGACTTCTTCCATAATAAGTACTAAACTTAATATCATTATGTTCTACAATATCAAACTTATCCCAACTTTCAAGTAACTTTTCCTGGCCAGAACTAAAAATATCCCTAATATCAACACTTGGAAATTTTTCTGAAAATCTAGCACTTAACGCCCTTACTAATCTCATATTACTTTTAAGAAAATAATTTCTAATTCTTACTTCTCTCCTTCTTAATTGTTCTATTCTATTAGATATCGATTGTGCATCTCCATTGGCATCTTCCATTCCTTCTTCCAAAACACTGATATCAGCTCTGATTCTATCCTTCGTTAAAAAGAACCTTCTTTCATTTTCTCTAGAAAATCCTCCAGCATTCTCAGAAAACCCATAAGCTTCCGCTTCTTCCGGTTTAAAATAGAGATCTACCATTTTCCTTAATAAAACAAGTCAAACAACTATATAAAAAGTCTTCTAAATAAGACAGTAATCTTCAGCGCAACTGTCCAATTGAGCTTCGGGTGGGTGGGAGGGTTAAAAAGAAAAGGTTAACTTTAAAAGACTCCTTATTTTAATTTTTATAAGCGGGCGTGCCGGAGTGGTCAAACGGGACAGGCTTAGGACCTGTTAGCTTAGTGCTTACAAAGGTTCGAATCCTTTCGCCCGCATTTATGATATCTCAAAGAGATATCATTTATTCTCTGGGAATTAGAAGCTCAAGGTTCAAATACTTCAATCTCGTTAGAGTTGAAGTTACCGCGGAGCTTTGCTCTGCGAGTACCTTTCGCCCGCATCTCTAACAATAAAAGAA
>CEPZ01009154.1_pt1 | contig 10614 bp, 13 predicted proteins | sample 530461 | NCBI WGS metagenome assembly CEPZ01 (sample SAMEA2620106, study PRJEB7988) | marine metagenome | isolation source: saline water (ENVO:00002010), including | reverse complement strand
AAAATTTATGAAAACAACTTTAAATATGTTTCTGAATTAATCATTTTTTTTTAATATCAATGCAATAGCACCTGCAATTACCACAACAAAAAGAACATTTGTCCAAAAGGTTCCACTCCAATTCTGGAAAAACAATAAATCAATTACAGCAAAGTCACTTCCTGTTGCCCAAATAATAGCAAGGACAACCGCAATACCACTAATACCCCATAGAAGATATTTCATCCATTTTTCCAATTCAAATCCATCACTCTTCCCAGCACCAACAAATCCCCAGAGCATTAACACAACAAATAATACAATAAGCCCAACTGTAAGAAATAAAATTAAATTTCCGACAACTTCTTTTGGATAAGCAACACTTACAAAAATTAGCCCAATTACAAATGCAATCAAGGCATTTACTTGTTTTTTATCATCGCCAAAAACTTTTGTTTTCTCAAGGATTGCAAAAACAATAAAAAATATTAACAAGAAAGGTAATGCAAATTTTGTAAAAATCCAGTTTTGGAAGAATATATCTTCTCCAGCCATTTTATATTAATTCTTCTGAAATCTCTTCCATTTCTGATTCAGGTGCAGGCAAAGCAGATTTACTTATTATGAAAACATCACTTATTGCCTTAATAAATTGGTGAGGAATTATAACACCTCTTGCTCCACTTATTAAAGAAACCATATTTCCCGAAACTTTTATTCGCCATCCTTCAACTTTATTACTCTGTAAATTTGCTTCTTCAATTACTCCAAAATAATCTCCTGAATCTGTATAAACTTTTGCCCCCATTACTTCACTAAGTCTTTTTACTCTCATATTAGAAATTATTATGTATTATTTAAATAGTTTTCCGTTGTAAACAACACAACAAAATTTATAAGAAATGTATTATTGATTAAAAAATGTTTAACGTAAAAGAAATTGCCTTAATAATACTAATGACAATTCTTCTTGCATTTGTATTAAGTTTTCCAAATCCAACAAAAATTTTACTTTTTTTAATTCCGATATTTTTTGTGATTGGGGTCAATGTCTTAGCTAAAAAAATTTTAAGCTTTTATCTTGATTCAGAGATAGAAATAAAAATTTGGGATGTTAAAAGATATGGTTTTAAACCAAAAAGATATTTTAAAAAACCTTTCCCTGCAGGAGCATTTATTCCAATAATAACAACTGTTTTTTCATTCGGATATTTCCCTTGGCTTAATGGTTTAGTTTTTGATGTGAAAGCCAAAGTTTACAGGGCTGCTAGAAGATTTGGGCTTTATACTTTTTCAGAAATGACAGAATACCATGTTGGTTTAATAGCAGCTGTAGGAATTTTCGCAAATTTGTTTTTTGCGATTATAGGATATTTAATAAATCTAGATGAATTCGCAAAATTGAATATTTATTATGCCTTTTTTAATTTAATCCCTCTATCCGATTTAGATGGAAATAAAATATTCTTCGGCAGCATAGTATTATGGAGCTTCCTAACCACACTTGTTTTAATAGGATTAGGTTATGTCTTCTTAGTAGTATGAAAAGTTTAAATAAAATAAATAATAAGATGGAAAAAGAAAAAATGAATTTTTCAGAAATGTTGAAAACAAAAAAGGCAACGGCAATTTTTGCAGTAATTTCATTAGTATCTGGATTTTACTTTATTGGTCAAAGAATAACAGGAAATGTAATTCTTGGCACAGAATATTCATTAAATTTACTCCCAATAATCGGAATGTTATTAATATTATGTTCAATTATTTTAGGGACCTATTCATTGAAGAAAAGATAAAATGGATTTCTTGATTGGAATTTCTCCTAGAAAATATCAGGAAAAAATTTTCGAGACTTGTTTGAGGAAAAATTGCTTAGTTGTTCTTCCAACAGGGTTAGGAAAAACATTAATCTCATTAATGTTAACAATTGAAAGGATGAAAAAATTCCCTGGAGAAAAAGTACTTTTTTTAGCACCAACAAAACCCTTAGCAGAACAGCATCTAAGTTATTTTAAAAAACATCTTACAGAACTATTTGGTGAAATTCAATTGTTTACAGGAAGTATAAATGCAGAAAAAAGGAAAGAAATTTGGAAGACAAGTGATATAATTTTTTCAACACCACAATGTATTGCAAATGATTTAAAAAATAATCTTTATGATTTAAAAAAAGTATGTCTTCTTGTTGAAGATGAGGCGCACAAATGTCTCAAAAATTATGATTATAATTATGTTGTGCAAGAATACAAAAAACAAGCAACAAATCAGAGAATTTTGGGCCTTACAGCAAGTCCAGGAAGTGATAAAAGCAAAATAAAAGAAATATGTAAAAATCTTTCTGTTGAAGAGGTTGAAATAAGAACAAGGGAGAGTGAAGATGTGAAAGAATATCTCCAAGAATTAGAGTTTGAAAAAGTGCTCCTTGATTTCCCGGAAGATTTCGAAAAAATAAGACAAGCAATGAAAAAGATGTTTGATGATTATATCGGTGAATTAAGATCAAGAAAGCTTTTATTTGGACTGACTTCAAAAACCGAACTTATTAATCTTCAAAAAAAAATATCTTTCAACTTATCTAAAGGAAAGAAAAGTTTCAATTACCTTTTAGGGGCAAGTGCGTGCGCGCAAGCAATAAAACTCCAACATGCATTAGAACTTTTAGAAACACAGACCTTAAAAAGTTTTAACAGATATTTGAAAGATCTTAATTCTCAAGCAATGAAAAAGCAAAGCAAAGGTGTGATAAAACTCGTATCAAAATACGAGTTTGGTTTTGCGTTAAAAAAATCAAATAATTTTTTGGAGAAAAATATGGAACATCCAAAAATTAAAAAAATTGTTGAAATTGTTGAAAAAGAAAAATTGAAAAATGATAAATCAAAAATAATTATTTTTACGCAATTCAGAGAAACAGCAACTACGCTTTCAAAAGAGTTGAATAAAATAAAAGATTTAAAGGCCAGCATTTTCATTGGGCAAGCTAAGAAAAAAGATGTGGGGATGAATCAAAAAGAACAAAGAGAGAGAATAAATGAATTTTCTCTTGGAAAAATAGATGTTTTGTGCGCTACATGTATAGGGGAAGAAGGTCTCGATATTCCTGAAGTTAATACAGTAATATTTTATGAACCTGTTTCTTCGGCAATAAGGGCTATCCAGAGAGCAGGAAGGACAGCGAGGCTCATAAAAGGAAAACTAATCATATTAATAACTAAAAAAACACGAGATGAAATTCATTATTATGTTTCAAGAAGTAGGGAGAAAAAAATGCACTCCATAATACATTCCATAAAGGATGATTTAACAAATAATTCTGTTAAAAATTCAAAACAAAAAACAATCAATAATTATTTTTAATATGGAATCAAAGCTCTTGGATATTTTTTTAAAAAGAACTAAAAAAGAAAAGAAGAAACCAAAAATTATAATTGACCATAGAGAGAAAAATTCATTAGTTTGGTCTATTCTTATCTCGTTGGGGGTGGAAACAGAATTCAAAGAATTGAAGGTTGGTGATTATATTGTTAAAGATGTTGTAATAGAAAGAAAAACAGTTTTTGATTTTATATCTTCAATGAAAAATAAAAGATTAGTAAATCAATTAGAAGAACTTCAGCAGTATAAAAACAAACTTTTAATTATAGAAGGTATTGATGAACAAGAACTGTACTCTGAAGAATATTCCAAAGAAAAAATTGGAATGCATCCAAACTCAGTTAGGGGATTTTTATTATCAATTGTTTTAAACCATAAAGTCCCAATAATTTTTACAAAAAATCAGGAAGACACTGCGAAATTTATATTTATACTTTCTAAAAGAGAAATGAAAGAAGTTTCATTAAATGTCTCAAAAAAATCACTGAATAAAAAAGAAAGAAAGCAGTTTATAATTGAAAGCTTTTCAGGAATAGGTCCTAAAACAACAAAGAAGCTCTTGAAGAAATTTAAAACAATCAAGAATATAATAAATGCTTCACAAGAAGAGTTAAAAGAAATTATTGGGAAAAAAGCAGAATCTTTTAAAGTCGTTGGTGAGAAATATTAATAACCAAGAGTTATCTTATTTAAATCAATCCCATATTCTCTTTCTTTCGAAGAATATCCTTTTTCCTCCATATCAACAAGAACGTCTGAATCTAACTCTAATATTCTTTTACATAAATTAGAAGCTTCCTCTTCAGAACCCCCTATAATCACTATTCTACAACCATTTGCATCATTGGCTCTAGAAGACATTTCATTACACCATATCACAGCCTCAGTAGCCACATCTTCCAAGCTTAAATCAGGACCTTTTCTTAAATTTCCCATTAAAATATAAAAAACAAAAATTAGTTTTTAAGAAGTATTAAACTACAAAATATATATTACAGAACAAAAATTATATAAAACATTGGAATCTTTTTTAATTATATTTCAATTTTTACAGATAAATTTCTCTATAATATTCTCTTCTATAATAATTCAGACAAGATCTTAGCCCCAAGTTTAATTGTTAAATTATTATTTTTAATATCTTCTTCTGCATTTATATTAACAAGGTCGACTGCCCTTAAATTGTTCATCTTATTTATTCTCTGAATTAAATAAAGAAATTGCCTACTCGTTAACCCTCCTATTTCTTTACAAATAGTTGAAGGAGCAAATACAGGATCAATAACACTAATATCAATTGAAACATAAAGCTCTTTCCCATTAGAAAATTCCATTATTGTGTCGCAAATTTCTTGTAAATCTTCCAAAAGAAAGTTCATTGAAATAAGTTTGATATTATTATTTTTTAAAAAACCGACTTCATTTAAATTAAAATTCCTAATCCCTACTAAAAGAATATTTTCTTTTGGAAAACCTTTATCAATTAATGATTTAAGCCATGCTTCAGAAATTGGGGTTTCTTCATCTTCTAAATCAAAACAATTGCAATGCGAACTAAATACAATTAAGCATGGTTGTTTTTCATTTTCATTACAATGTTTAAGAAATGCTTTTCCTGTAGAATATGAAATAGAATTATCTCCTCCAAGGAAAATCACTCTTGGCTTTTTTTCAAAAATCTCAGAAGAATTTTTATAAATCAATTCATTTGAATATTTAGGATTTGAATTATCTAAATGAATTTCTTCTAAATCTAAGAGATTTGGGTCGACTAATTTTCCTTGTTCATTTACTTTAATATTTCTTAATTCCTTAATAATCAATTCTCCTGAATTTTTAAAACCATCAATTTTATTTAAATTATTAACCCTTGGAACTTTTACAACAAACATAGAAACAACCAATAAGCATAGTTTTTAAGATTTATTGGGTCTAAGTTATTCATTCAGGTATCAAGGCAAAAAAACTATAATCTTTTAGTTTAGCTAATTCTTTGACGTCGTGTAACTTAACATCTTTAATATTTTTTTCAAAATCATAAAAATCTTCAGCATTTCCTTGAATTTCAGAAACAATTAAGTTAACCATTTGGGTTTGTGAGTCTTCCATTCCTATCTGATAATTCCCAATTAATTGTTCTTTGACTTGATTTAATTCTTTTTCTTCTAATTCTTTAGAAACTTTTTTGAACTCTTCCAAAATCAATTTTTTAATTTTTTCAACATTTTCCTTAGAAGTTCCTGCATAAATTAAATTATAAGCAAAGCCCTTATTTATATTAGAATGTCCCTTAATAGCATATACTAAATTTCTTTTCTCTCTAATTTCTGCAAAGAGTCTTGAAGACATTCCTTCTGCTAAAAGAGTACTCAAAACAACAGCAGAATATGATTTTTTATCATTTGCTAAAGGAACATGGTATGCAAAAACCAAGTTGGCTTGATCAATACCTTTTCTTTTTTCAGTTTTCTCTTGATTCCTTAATTCAATTTTTCGTTTTTGGACTTCTCCTTTTTCATTTCCAAAATTTTTTTCTGCAAATTTTACAATTTCTTCAAAATCTGCATTACCAACAACACATAAAATAAAATTATTTGGTTTGTAAATTTCTTTAAATTTCTTAATCATTTGATTTCTATCAATAGAATTCATGGTTTCAAAAGTTCCTGCGAGATTAATGCCCATTGTTCCTGTGTACATTGCTTTTTGAATTTCGTCAAAAGCATGCATTCTTGGATTGTCTTTATACATTTTAATTTCCTCGAATATAACTTGCCTTTCTTTTTCCATTTCTTTTTTATCAAATAAGGGATTTTTGACAATATCCCCTAAAACATCTAATGCAACACCCAAATGTTTTGAAGGAATTTTGCACCAATAAGCAACAATTTCTTCAGAAGTAAAACCATTCAGCTCACCACCATTTTTTTCAATATCTTCTGCAATTTGTTTGGAATTTCTTGTTTGGGTTCCTTTATATAACATATGTTCTATAAAATGTGAAATTCCTTTTTCTTCTTCAGATTCATTAATTCCACCGGCTCTAACAGCAAAAGCAACACTCACTACAGGAATATCTCTTTTTTCAAATAAAATAGTCATTCCATTATCTAAAACTTTTTTATGAAATTCTCTTTTCATAAATTTCTTAAATTTAAACAATATTTAAATATAATGCTCCAGAATAAATAAATTTATATTCAAATTTATAAGAAAAAGAAGTAATATGTTGCTGTAGCAATTATAACAACCACTGCACCAATAATTAACCACATCCACCATTTCATTTTTTTATTTTCTGGTTGCGCAGGATTTGGTTGTTGAGTGTTTACAGGATTATTTGTTGGTTGCTGTTGGGTTTGTTGTTTTATATCTGGAGCAGTAACTGTCGAAGTTTGTGGGGAAGTTTGCTGTAAAAGACCAGGATTCTTTTTAACAGGTTGTTGCGGAGGATTAGAATATTGGTCTTTAGGGTCATTTTGTGCAGGATCTTGTGTACTTGTTTGATCATCCATTATAAAAAATAGAACTAAGATATTATAAATCTTTCTTAAATATTTTATTTCTAAGAACGAAATATTTTTCCCCACTAAATTCAAAGCCATCTAAAATTTCGAAATTCTCTTCTAAAAAAGTAATAATCCACTTTCTTTTTACATTAAATCTTTTCTTTTTTACCATACTTCTTGTGGCAAAACTTACAACAAATTTATCACATAAAGGCGAAAGTTGAGAAATCAATTGTTTTGAATAATCTCTTTTTAGCATTTCGAGGGAATCAATTGTTTTGAATAAAAAAATAACTCTTGGCTTTTTTGATTTTTTAAGAATTTTTTTTAATTCTTGAAGTTCAAATAAACTTAAATGAACTGCACTACCATTTATGCCATTAATTTTAAAATATTTATTCATTAAATCTATAAATTGTCCTACTGCTTCAACCGCAACATATTCCACATTAAAACCAATTTTTTTGAAAAAAGGATAACTTAATCCATTAATTCCCGCCCCCAAATCAATAACAGTCAAATTTTTATTCATTCCTTTAAAAATCCTTGAATAAATTTCTTCATAATGGGTGAAACGTTCTCTTGTTGACAAATGCTTGTTCAAAAACCATGCTTCTTCCTTATTCTTAAAAGATAAAAGTTTTCTGCTTGAGAATGAAGAAAAAATTTTCCTCAATAAATTTCTACTCAATTTAATTTTTTCAATATCTGAATAATTATCATTATTGAAATTTTCAAACGCAAGAAGAACATCCTTATTTGGCAACTGTGAAAATTCTTTCTTTTGTGTAATTTTTTTTATTATATCTAATTTTTTCATTAAATTTTTAAGCTAATTTTATTTAAAAGATATATGTTCAGAATAAATCAGGAGGTTTCTTTTAATGGCTTCAACTAATCAGTCGCCTTTTTATCAAAAAGCAGAGGCAAAGTTTTTATCTGCACAAAATCCAGAAGATAAAATAAAGGCATTGGAAGAAATGATTAGAGAATGCCCAAAACACAAATCTTCTGAAAATATGTTGGCGAATCTAACAACCCGTTATAAAAAATTAAAACAACAATTAGCCAAATCAAAAAAGTCAGGGAAATCAGGGAAAGTAGGAATAAAAAAAGAAGACATACAAGCAGTAATCATTGGTTTTGTTAACGTTGGAAAATCTTCACTTCTCTCTAATTTAACAAATGCTAAACCCACAATATCTCCTGAGAATAGTGAAGTGATTTATACAAAAAATCCAGAAATAGGAATGATAAATTATCTTTCAGGTTTACAAATTCAGCTAATAGAAATCCCTGCATTTGAATCAGAATATTATGATAAGGGAACTATAAATACAGCAGATGTTATTTTAATTTTAGTAACAAATTTAGAACAAATAAGTAAGATTAAAAAAGAACTTAATAAAGCAAAAGGAAAACAAATGATTGTTTTCAATAAATCTGATAATCTTAATGAGCAAGAAAAAAGAAAAATCTCTGCAACATTACAAAGCAAAAAATATAATTTTGTTTTAGTCTCTATGAAAACAAAAGAAGGGCTTGAAGAATTAAAAGATAAAATATTTCAGAATTGTGATAAGATAAGGGTTTACACAAAAGAACCTAAAAAAGAAAAATCAAATAAACCAATTATTATGAAAAAAAATAGTACTGTTAAAGAAATTGCAGAAAAAATCTTAACAGGATTCTCAGACAAAATCAAAGAAACAAAAATTTGGGGTCCTTCATCAAAATTCTCAGGGCAAGTTGTTGGTTTAAATCACAAACTAAAAGATTTAGATGTTGTTGAATTTAAGACAAAGTAAATATTTATTTAAGTAAACCATTCAATTCTTCCAGCATCTTTTTTGGCTTGCCATTAGAAAAATGATCTCTTGCCGGTTTTAAGAGAATAATAAGTGAATCAGCAACAGCAGATTTCAGATCAGCAGGATGTAAAACCCCTAACTTGAAATCTTTTTTTAATTTCTCTAAAGAAGTATATCTTAAATTTCCACCAAATTTCTTTGGTCTTTTCACTTCTAATTTTTTAATGATTGGAAAAATTAATTTTTCTACCCAATCAATTAAAGGATTGAATTCAATTTCTTTTTCAGGACAAAATGCTTTTTTTATTTTTCTTTTGATTTCTTCAGGAGAATCATGAATAAAAATACAAGTATCTGGTTTAGATTTAGACATTTTTAAAGCAGCCCAAACTTCTCGAAGATTCTCTTTTTTAACAGGCCACACAGGTGGTTTTCCCAAACCCAAAATTAAATGATGGTGAACAGCAAGAGGTTTCATTTTATTTCCTTTTTTATTTAGCAATGGAGAAATTTTTAATTTTAATGCTACATCTCTTGCAATAACATGTGCTTTTCTTTGATCCATCCCTGCATGAGCCAAGTTTACTTTTTGGGAAAATATATCTGCGACTTGCATAGAAGGATAAATAAGCATGGCAAAATCTATACTTCCTTCTTCTTTTCTACCCATAATAGTAATGCTTCTTTGTATTCTACTAAGAGTAATATTTTTACTTACATCTATCATAGTTGCCCAATAATCATCTTGCTTATTATACAAATCAGTTCCTAACAAAAAATTAATCTTTTTAGGATTTCCTTTAACGCATTTCATACTGGCCTTCATTCCTTCTTTAAAATAACCAACAGCGACTCTTTTGATTGCATCCCTATCTCCTTTTAATTTATTGTTAATCCAAGTATGCCAATCAGCTAAGAAAATAGTACAATCAACACCTGCCTCAATAAAATCTTTTATCTTAGACATACACATTAATCCTGTGCCCAAATGAATTTTTCCAGAAATCTCAAAACCAATATAATGTTTTAATTTTTCATTTTTACTTATCAAATCTCCAAGCTCTTCTTCACCAATCACTTCAATTGTATTCCTCTTAATCAGTTCAAGTTTCTTTTTAAGATCCATAATAAATAAGGTAGAAATTAATTATTAAATGTTTTTATCTGTAATAATAATCAAGAAAGACATTTCCAGTGATTACTGCTCCTGTGCCTGTTGTTCCGGACGCAGGTTCTGGTTCTGGTTCAGGTTCTGGTTCAGAAGGCTCATCATCAGGAGTGTAAGATTCTTCTGGCTCATCGCTCCCTGAACTATCATCATCAAAACCATAATCTCCTGTACCAAAAGGAATACATCCACCTCTGCCATCTTCCTCATATCCTTCTGCGCATGGACTACAGTTGAATGGATCAGAAACAAAACTAAAAGGATTTTCAGCTTCATAATTTATTCATAGTTACCTGAATATTCACTCACAGCATTGGACTCGTATACCGTATAGATAGTTCATATCTCGTTAAAGGGATGTAAGTCATTCCTCTGGCTCTGGCTCCTCTGGTTCTGTTTCTCCTTCGCTTCTCTTACAGCAATATAGTAAATTGGTTTTCCTTAACTCCCTGTATGGCGGGTGAGTCTCTGAGCATGTCATCGTGTTAGATTGGATATACTCATCTGTCCCGCATGGCGTAGGGGTTCGGGTCCCCCCTTGGCATGGAAGGTAACTTAAGCCGCAGAAAATTTCTCCTCCACCAAATCCATCAAGTACTTCACCAGGTTTGGTATCGTCAGAACTTCTATCATCAGTCTTACAAATACATTCTCCATCTCTAAAATCCCACCATCCGTTTTCCAAATCACAGCTAGCAGCACATTTTCTTTCCTTTACTCTCAAATCTTCTTCATTTGCTCTTCTCAAATCTCCTTCTTCCATCATCTGTCT
>CEPZ01032796.1_pt1 | contig 10620 bp, 13 predicted proteins | sample 530461 | NCBI WGS metagenome assembly CEPZ01 (sample SAMEA2620106, study PRJEB7988) | marine metagenome | isolation source: saline water (ENVO:00002010), including | reverse complement strand
ACCAATCAATTGGTAGCATAGGAGAAAAAAATGGCTGATGGAGCTGGTCTAGGTAAAACAGTTACCAAAGAACGTATGCGACAAAGTTTTCTTGCTAACGTAAAAACTCAAATTCAAAGTGCAATTGTCTGGGATACAGGTAATAGACCTGCCGATGGTACTACTCAAATTATGTCTAGTGCTACTCCAGGAGCTATTACTACAGCAAGTCCTCCAGGTGGTATATCTGCTATAGCCTTGGGAACTGGAACATTAGGAGAGCCTGGTGTTGATAAAATTACAGATTCAATTATAACAGCAGCTCAACTTGCTACAGTTTTAGTTAACTATACAGCTATTTGGACTTCAGTTCGAAAAGTTAGATTAAGAACTTATGAAAATAATTCTACTACTACTGCAGTAGTAGATGAAACTCAAGTAGCTCATCTTACTGCTAATACATTTGAACAAAGTAATACTTTATCTGATTTAGCTGCTGATGATGATGTTGAGAGTGACGCAATTGTTGATGCTTCTAATTATAATGAATTTACAGCTGCTCTTTATAGTCAATGGAGTTCTTTAAAAGATAATGTAGTAGATGTACAGGAAATATTTTGCCATTCTTCCTGCCACTCTTCTTGTCATTCTTCACGTGGGAGACGTTAATGCTATCTATTCCTACTGTTGATAATGATAAAGTTATCTCTTGTACAGCCCCCATTCAGTTAGACGATTTAAAAAAATATTTTACTGACAAAAGTTTAAATTTTCATATTAACTATACTGATAGTGTTCTTCAAGATAAAAAATTACTCATTTATCTTTCTAATCTTGGAGTTCCTTGTGATATAATTTTACCTGATACTTTTTCTTTTGAAGAAAGAGCAAATTTGTTAACTCACTATATGGCATTACCACTTATTATAGATGTTCCAATATTAAACGTAGCAGCATCTTTAGTTATATTTAAAGCTAAGGGTTATAACATAGAGGACGCGTATCCCAATCCTTACTTTTCAGAACAAGAAGTAAATACATTTATTACAGATTATGATTCTATGAAAGTAATACAAAAATGGATAAAATTTCTTGACTCATGTGCTATTTATGCACAAAAATGTATTCCTGAACTTAACTCAAAAGAATTTTTAACTGGTGGAATAGAAATAATATCAGATAGGGAATATGTAGGGTATAGTATTGTTAAACTATTTTCACTATCTTTCTTCTTTAATAATTATTATAAAAAACCGTTAGGACCTTTAGCATATTTTGAACTTCAATTTGAAGATTATATGTTTCAAGGAAAAAATTTATATTTTTATTTTGCAAGTAAAAATAATATACTACTACCCTTACTCAGAATTTTAGGACAGGATAATAATCATGATAAATAAATCATTTTCTACTTTTGAAACTCATATTGTTTGGAAGGAACATGAACTTTCTGATACTTGGTATGATAATCTATCTTCCCAGCTCATGGCTAAATTTGAAAGCATAAAAGCGGAATTGGGACTTGATTATATAGATGCTGGAGATGAAGAAGCTAATATTTTTAGTGAGAAAACCCCAGAACAGTTAAGTTTAAAAGAATTATTTCAAAATGCTTTTGAAGAGTTGAGTGAAGCATACGGACAATCTTTAAGTTTTTCTCTAGAATCCTTATCAAGAATTACTCCGATGGAAAAATACGATTATAAACCTGCTCATTCTCACTCAGATATAGATGCGTTTGGAATATTTTATATTGATGTTGGAGAAAATAATAGTGGTGGAAATTTAGTTTTACATGACCCCAGATTTCATACTCAAATTAGTTTTACAGGGCCGAAAACAAAAGTTATTACTCCAACTCGTGGAACACTTATTGCTGCACCAACCTATGTATGGCATGAAGTTTCAAGATATTTAGGAGAAAGTACAAGACTAGCAGTAGTTTGTAATTGTGTGGTGGATTTTGAATCAAAAATGAGACTCTAATGAGTTTAATAGATCACGTTGATAAAAGAACAATCAACGGAGAGATTATTGTAACTTTATTTGAACAATGTAATTTAACTTGTAAATTTTGTCCCCAAGATCATAATTCTGTTATGGGAATGAAGGAGATTAAAGAAAAAAAAGATTATATTATACAATCTATTCTTCACCTACAAGAACAGGGTAGGAATCAATTCTCTGTGCATTTAATGGGAGGAGAAGTATTTTCAGATTTAATTTCTACTGAGATATTTGAAGATTATTATCAACTAGTTAAGTCCTTATTTGCATGGTCTTCTACTCATAATATAAATCTTGAGATTGCTTTTACAACGAATATGGTTTTTTCTAATTATAAACGAGTTAATCAATTAATAACTCGTTTATTTGCTTTAAACCCTAATGTTTATTTAATGACTTCTTATGACCCTCATTCACGTTTTAATTCTAATAGTTTAAAATTATTTACATATAATGTTCGTAAGTTGAGAAAATGGATTAAAACAGTAAATGTTATAATGACTAAACCTGCTATTGTTAAATTTTTGAATAATGATATTCCCTTTTTTGATTATTTATATAGTAACTTTGATATTTATTTTGATTATTATACACCAGAAAATAATTCCAAACAATTTATGCCTACTGATATTGAATTAAAAAACCTTATGTTATATTTAGTAGATAATTATCCATCTTGTTTACCAGTAAAAGATTATTTTTCTAAGAAAAAGATAAGAATGAGTTGTCAAGATACTTATACTATTTTACCTAATAATTTAGCTGGAATGTGTACTATTTTATTGGATGGGTATTACAAAGGTTACAATAGAAATAAGGAGGATATGGAAATAAGATTTATGGAAGATTACAATTGTTTGGAATGTGAACATTTTAGTAGATGTTCACTTGGATGTTTTTTGAGTCATGATTTGTCTGAAACTAGAACTCAAGAAGAATGTTGGTTAAAAGAAGTATATAATTACGTGGATAGTAAGCATGGAATTAATTATCAAACCCACTGAACACTGTAACTTTAAATGCACTTTTTGTTCTTCTACTAGTATAGCTAAACATAAATCAGATATTCTGGAACATGACTATATTTTTAAATTTTTAAAAAGATTTCCCCATACTAAAACTATTATTGTTAATGGGGGAGATCCTTTAATAATGGAACCAAATTATTATTGGACTATTATTGATTACTTAGATAAGCATGAACTATCAACTTCACTAGCTTTAACTACTAACTTATGGCCTTTTTATAAAAATCCTCAAAAATGGACTCCGTTATTTTCCAACGAAAGGGTTGGAATTACTACTTCTTTTAATTATGGTGATGGACGACTTAAAGGAGATTATAGTTTATTTACTGAAGATGATTTCTGGAAATGTTCAACCGCTATGTTAGAGTACACAGGGTATAGACCTGACTTTATTTCTGTAATTACTGACGATAATGAACATCTTGCTATTAAAAATGTAGAATTAGCTAAAGAAATGAGTTATGGAGTGCAACCTAAAGGAACTTTACATAACTATAATAGATCTGAAAAAATAGGTGTTGAGTGTAAATTAAATTATGCAATGGCTTCGGGAGATCAAAAAAACCCATATTTACTTTCAAAGATTTATGAGATTTACTTACAGGTTTATAATAAGGGGTTAGCTCCATGGGAATTTAATACAAAGCAAATGATGAAGAGGTTAAGTACTCATGCTACTTCTTGTCCTCAATGTAGAAGTTGTGATGAAGGTATTAGAGCTTTAAATCCAGGGGGAGACTATTATTCTTGTGGAGCATTTGGTGACGATCAAGATGAATCTATAGATTTCAACTTAGAAATGAAGGGAGAATTTTTTACTCCTCTTCAGAACAATATTAATCTATTAAGTTTAAAAGAAGAATGTTTTAGTTGCCCTATGTTTAGTATTTGTAATGGGTGTAGAAAAACTATAAAGGATTTAAAAGAAGCGGATGTAGTAGAATCACATTGTATTAGGATGAAAAAGATTGCTGAGGAGATAGTAAAAACTAATGTTTTCAATTGATGATTATTTTAATAAGGGGTTCACTTTATTAGAAATTAATGCTGATGTTTATAATGATCTTTACTCTTTACTTCAATCAGAAAATTATATTCATGATGAGACTAGAAAAGATAAAAGAAATATTTTCTCTCCTGAGTGGGACTGTGAATTACCATTTAGGAACATAGATTATTATGAAAATTCATTAAAGTATAGTGAGATAATATCTCAATTAATTGATAATCATAATGAATTTAATTTTTGGAAATTAGTTTATGGAAAATTTGATAGTTATAGTATTATGATTAATAAACTACTTCGTAATGAATTTATGCCGTGGCATTGGGATGGTTTTGACTCTACTTTCATTCAAATTTTAATTTATTTCGGTGATTTACCAAATGGTACTTTTAAAGTAGGAAAATTAGATAGATGTACTACTACTTTTAACACAGAATTACCTCATTACTATCCTGAAAAGCATTTTGATGCGATTTCTGAAGATGCTAAATTTGAAAATATTTTTGAAATAGAACCACAACCTAATCAAGCTATTATTATGAATAATTTAAATCCTTTATTTGTTCATCATATTACAGAGATTCAAAAAGATACTCCTCGGTATACTCTTATGTGTGGTTGCGGATTTGAAAATAACATTTCTCAAAACGAATTTACTTATAATACTGAATTATATCTCCATTAATTATGTTTACAGTTAGTGTCAACCCGACTTATTATTGCAACTTTAGATGTAACTTTTGTTATCTTACTCCTGCTCAACTAGGAGATAGACTTACAACTAAAGTAACTACTATTATGGATCGTATGAATGAGATTTCTAATTATACAACAATTACTCATATTGATCTTTATGGTGGAGAAGTAGCTATACTACCTTCGGATTATTTAACATTATTAATTACGTTATTAAAAAATTATCATACTCCGATTAATATAATTACTAATTATTCAGCTCCAGTTCCACAGTTTCTAGATGATGATATAACTTTAACTGTAAGCTATGATTTTGATTGTAGAGAAAAACATGAATTAGTATTTAACAATATGCTAAAATCATCTCGCCCCTTAGCCGTTTTAATTTTAGCATCCAGAGAAATTCTCAATAAAAATGTAGATGACATGATTAGAGAACTTAATCTTTGTACTTCCATAAGAAGTGTAGAAATTAAACCTTATTCTCCAAGCCAAGCAAATGAACATAAAATTTTATATAAAGAACATGAAGAATTTATTATTAAGTGGATAACTAGCTCTGTTGAAAAAAACTTTGAATTTGTAAATGAAAAGTTAATAGAAGCCAGTTTAACCCGTAAAGGACCTTATTATAAAAGTTCATTTAGTGATAGTCATGTTTATTTAACTCCAAAAGGGAAATTTGGAACATTAGAATTTGATAATAACGATAATGAATATTTTTTAGAATTTACTACTTTTGAAGAGTATTTAACATGGACTGAGGTAGAAAAAGACAGGGTAGTAAAAAATCCTTATTGTTCTAAGTGTGATTACTTAGGAAGTTGTTTATCTGAACATCTGCGTGATGTAAAAAGTTTAACTTATTCTTGTAATGGGTTTAAACATTTATTAGATTGGTATAATGAACGAATTTAAACATAGTATTTTAGCTTTAATGAAGGTAGCTCTTGACTTTCAAAAAATATCTCATATAGAGTATATTCCTGATAGTTCTCTTTTAATACCTTATGATGAATTAACACTTAATCCTGATTATTTTAAAACAGAATCTATTTTTTATGTTGATGATTCTCGTGAGAGTACTGTAGTTAATGACTCCTGTAACTCTGTAATAGAAGCTTATACATTATTACAGAATAAACCATTAGTTAAAATTAACAGTGTTGAAAATTATAATAACTCTTATATTAAATTTAGTGAGTCTCTAAAGAAAATATTTAAAGCCCACCATATTGATTGTCATATATATTATGGAGAAAAAGAAGCGCCTTCTTTTGATTTTCATAAAGACTCAATGCATGTTTTAATAGGATGTTTAAAAGGTAAAAAAATAATAAAGTTTAAGAAAAGGAAAGTTTTATTGAATGTAAATGAATGGGTTTATATTCCAGCAAATACTTACCATAAAGCTGAATATCCTGAAAAATCAATCACTTTAAGTTTTGGAATATATAAATGAGTTATTTTGATATTAATCACTTTTATAAATACGGTTTTGCCCTTGTAGAAGAATTTGAACCCGAAAAAAACTATATTCATCAGGAAATGAAAAATATTAACTGGGTAGAGAATATTTATTTGGAATATGATGTTTATAAAGTTCCTGATTGGGTTTTAGCAAATGTTACAGCAGAAGAATATCATAGTCATTATGATTATAAATTAGTAGAAAATACCCCTAATAATCAATTTAATGATATTTTTAATAAAATGATTAAAGATTCTTATTTTTGTAGATTAACAAGGGGGCAAAATGTAGAAGTTGCTGAAGTAGATTTTTATTGTGGAACTTCTGGATTAGATTGGCATTTTGACGGTGCAAAAGTACCTATTGATTGGCCTTGGTTCATGATGATGTATTTTAATGACGATTGGGAAGAATGGCACAAAGGACAGATAGAATTTGGAACCTTAGAGTGGGATTTGGATGTCAATCCTTATGATGTAAATCAATCATTTACTTATTCAGCTAATGCTAAAATAAATCAAACTCATTCTATTTTACCACTTACTAATACCTGTTTATTGGGAATGAATCATAATCCTAGATTTGTTCATCGCACAGTAAGATCACATATAGCATCAAATCGATATACTTTGTTAATTTTGTTTAAGGTAATATAAAAATATGAATAAAAAGTTAAATGTGTTAGAAACACAGTTGGAAAAAAATGGTATAATAGAAACTTCGTGGTCTTTAGATAGTGAAGAAGGTAATAACTTAAAAATTACACTGTTGAGTTATTTTCCAGAAATTGAAACTTTTAAAGGGGTCGAACTTATTAGTTATCATCCACGAGACGATATAACATATTATGATGATACTATCTCTTTAGTATATAATCAAGTATTATGTAATGATATCGGTGCTCAATATGGAGTTCCTAATACTTTTGGATCTTTAGATTTTTATGCTAAAAAATATTTATTAACAGAAAAGATTTGTATTTTAAAAGCGTATGATGAAATTTTGTGGAGGTATCCGTTACCTCAGTTACCAGAAGGGTGTCGCATTCATCAGGAATTTGGAATAGGTCGTCACTTTGGTTATGATAAACTTATTCCTGTATTAGACGTTTATTTCTTTCACGATAATGATAGTCATATAAAAGAAATGTACCCAGAGTTATTTCCTGATATAAAAGAACATCAGGATGATTTAATTAAATTATATGCATTTACATATAATGTGCGATCTTTAGAATTAATAAAGATTAAAAGATATTTATATCCTGATAGTAGCGACCTTGCTAAATCTGAAATTTAAATAATGCTAACACTTAAAGATAATAACTTAACTTCCATAAAATCAAACAATCATTCTTATATTGAATGGCATCTTACTTATGCCTGCCCTTTTAAATGTTGGTATTGTCCGGAACCTGTATGGAATGGACCTTTATTAGCTAGGTATGATTGGGAAGTTTATTCTAATTTTTTAGATGAAGTATTAGAAAGATATAAAAAAGGTTATTTTCTTTTGAGTGGGGGAGAACCTACTGATTGGCCTTATTTTACTAATATTCTAGATAAAATTCATAATAATCCAAACTGGAATGTAATGACTTTAACAAATTTATCTAGGTCAAAAGACTTTATTGATCAGTGGGTACATAAAACCGATTGGATAGTTACAAGTTTTCACCCTAATGTTATTAAAACTCAAGCTCAACGAGATAAGTGGTTTGAAAAAGCTTTAAGTTATAAAAAGAAAACAGAATTGAACATTAAGATTCTGATGGACCCTCTTCATTGGGATTATTGTTTAGAGAAATATAATAGTTTAAACGATGAAGATATTAGCCTCACCCCTGTTAGAATACATAATGTGGCAGAGGCCGATAATACGAGGGCATATACTCGATACAATCCCGAACAGGAAAAAATCTTATCTGGTCTTAAAGCTAAAATTGGTAAAAATCTGCAAAAACAAGCATCTGCTATACCCGAAAGAGAAACTATAGTAACATATGATAATGGAGAGAAACAGATTTCGGTAGGAGCATTTGATGCTTGGCATATAACTTCTCAAATAATGAGACATGATCGAAATAAGTTCAAAGGATGGCTTTGTAATATGGGAATGGATAATTTATTTATAGATGAAAAAGGAAATATTGCAAGGGGAATTTGTGCAGGTGGAAGCCAGAAATTTGTAGGACATTTAAATAATCTTAGTAAAGTAAAATGGCCTGTAACTCCAACTATTTGTCCCTATACGTATTGTTACTGTGAAGGAGAAGTTGGTATTACTAAACGGAAGTTAAAACCAGCAGAGATTAAATTATTAAGAGATAAAATAAAAAACCGGAATATTAATGTTAGAATATAATCCCCATATTGTAATTTTTACAGATGTTACTTCCGAGGGATTTGGAAGGTATGCTGGTCCTTATAAAATAGCTTCTGAGTTACGACAACATGGGTTTATTGTTCAAGTTATTGAATATTTTACACGATGGTCAACGCGAGATTTAAAAATTATTATTAAAAAATTTGTTACTCAAGATACTTTATGGGTTGGGGTAAGTACTACGTTTCTTGCTCCGCGTGATAATTCGGTGGCTGATTATGTTAAACTAGATTTATTAAGACATCGAGATTCATCCTTTTATGATAAGTTTAAATTATTTCCTTATCAGGCTGTAGTAGGAAGAAATGACTGGCCTGAAATAACTGACTTTATTAGAACTATTAATGAAAATTGTAAGTTGGTTATGGGAGGGCATCGAATTAATTTTTCCCGTGATACAATAGACCCATATATAGATTATATTATTTCGGGAGAGGGAGAGTCTAGTGCTCTCTTTCTTTCGTTAGAGTTACAAAAAAATAAAACCTTACCTAAAATTTTATCAGAACCTTATACTGATTATTCTCGCTCTGTATTAAGGTATGAAGATAATGATTTAATATTTCCTAAAGAACATCTTCCTATTGAAGTAGCACGGGGATGTATATTTAAATGTGCATTTTGTTCTTACGCTTTAACTGGAAAAAAATTATGGGAATTTAATCGAAATCCTCATTTAGTAAGGGAAGAAATTGAGTTAGCTTATGAAAAATTCGGTAGTACTGGATTTATGTTTTGTGATGATACTTATAATGATAGTCCCGAAAAGGTAATTCGTTTTCACCAAGAATTTAAAAAGTTAAAACATAAAATTGAATTCAGCGCGTATGCTAGATTAGATTTAATAATTTCTCATTGGGAAACTGCTAATTTATTATATGAAAGTGGATTGCGAAGTGTGTATTTTGGAGTAGAATCTTTAAACCACGAATCTGCTAAATCTGTAGGAAAAGGAATGCATCCAAAAAAATTAAAAGATGGCTTATATAAATTAAAAGAAAGTTATCCTGATTTAGTTATTTCTCTTGGAATGATACTAGGACTTCCTTATGACACTGAAGAAACTTTACGAAAAAATCACGAATGGTTTTTAGAGTCTGATTGCCCAGTAGATTGTGTTTCTTATTCCCCTTTTTATATAGAATTTAATTCTCCATTTCATCCTGACAATAGTAAAATTAGTAAAAATCCTGATAAGTATGGTTATAAAGTTTATTCTCATAATAAATGGACAAGAAATGACGGAGTTACTTTTGATGATATGTTGAAATTGGACAGTGATATTAATAATTGTAATAGATCATATAAAGGTAACTTTACTTATTTCAATCGTTTACAAAATATTGGATATACCTATGAGGATATGAGTAATGATAGAATAAATACCGAAGATATTATACGAAGAGAGAATCTGCTATTCAAGAAATACAGAAGCAGATTAGCATCTTTGTAAAAATAAATCTTGTAAAATAACCTATAATATGTTAGTATATATATAATGAAAAAACAAATTAACAATTTTACTACCAATCCTACTTGTTCTTCTTGTGGAGAAAATTACCATATTAAAAGGTATGAATTAGGATATTCTACTTGTTTATCTTGTGGTAGTAAAAAAAATATTTATACTGTAGCCCCTGCGTATAACAAAGGGGCTTATCAATTAATTACTATTAGTTCTGTTCGAGATATTGGCAGATAAGAAAGAGTTTAATGACTAACATTATATATTTAGATCACAAAAGTTATTGGGATGCTCAAGCGGAAGATTATATAAATCAAATTGAAAAATGGTTACAGAAATCTTCTACCTATGAAAGCATGCGTACATTTAGTCTTATTCACAGTCGTTTAGACTGGAGTACTCGTCGAAGATGTTCACGAGGAGGCTGGTATACAAATAAGGGAGGTGTTGCAGTATCTATTGCTATGTGGCCTGCGTGTGGTGATAAAAATCCAAAAGACCGAATTCCAATGAAAGTCTATGAATATAGAACTTATGAGAATGATCTCGAAATTGGTAATTTTTATACTGATGATAATCATCA
>CEPZ01081926.1_pt1 | contig 10624 bp, 12 predicted proteins | sample 530461 | NCBI WGS metagenome assembly CEPZ01 (sample SAMEA2620106, study PRJEB7988) | marine metagenome | isolation source: saline water (ENVO:00002010), including | reverse complement strand
GCTCTTCTTCTAGTAGTAGAAGCTCTAGCACTTGATGCTCTTCTTCTTGTAGAAGATGCTCTGGATCTAGAAGATCTTGCTCTTGAAGCGGATGCCGCTCTTCTTCTTGCTGCCATTCTTTTTTTCACCTCTTTATGTTTTTAATAAATATATAACGATATAAATGCAGAACCAGTATTTAAACCTATTGTTTTTTATTCTATAAATCTCTTACTATGTTTTTCTGGAGTCTCTTTCTGATGTCTCTTAAAATATAACCACATAGCTTCCGAACCATTTTCTCTTGGCTCCAAGTCACGAATTAATCTTTTAAATTTAACTTGAACCTCTTCACCACTTTGATAAACATCAGTTCTATTCTCTACAAGGGTAATTTTTCCACCAAGATCATAAACATCAACCATATCAAAAAAATATCCTAAAGCTTCATTAACAACTTCCTCGGGATTTCGAACACCTGTTTTTTTAACTATATTTTCTAATCTTTTTTTTCCTTCTTCTGTAAATCTTACTCTAAGTTCATATCCAGATTTATCTTCTTCTTTTATCATAGTTCTCTAATAAATCTCATTTATCATAATCTTTTCCAAGATGCTTTTTTAGATATAACCAAAAAAATTCAGGAATATCATCAGTAGGCTCAATATATCTCATTTTACCATTATCTTCAGTTAGAAGTTTCCTACCTTTTTCATAAAAATCCATATGGCTTTTCAAATAACCAATTGCTAAATCTACAACATTTCCAGGCATAGTAGCACCTAATCTTTCAGTCATTTCTTCAAGATTTTCCAAAGATTTTCCATCAAATACAACTTTTAGTTCTTCCATTTTAGCACCATAACAAATTTTATAAACATCTAATTTTCCATTAATAGTAAAAAGAGTAATGTTTATAAACCCTTTTTAACAAAAATTTAATGTATTTGGAGGAAAAATATAATAAAAATGGCAAGAGAAAAACCACATTTAAATTTAGTATTCATTGGTCACGTAGATCATGGTAAATCCACAACAGTTGGTAGATTAATGTTCGACTCAGGAAATGTAGACGAACAAGAATTAAAAAAATTAAAAGAAAAAGCAGAAGAATTAGGAAAAGGTGGATTTGAATTCGCTTTTGTTATGGATAACACAAAAGAAGAAAGAGAAAGAGGAGTTACAATAGATTTAGCTCATAAGAAATTTACAACAGATAAATATGATTATACCATTATTGACGCTCCAGGTCATAAGGATTTTGTTAAAAATATGATTACAGGAACATCTCAAGCAGATGTCGCTATTATAGTAATTGCCGCTTCTGATGGAGTAATGGAACAAACTAAAGAACATATTTGGCTCTCAAAAACATTAGGTGTAGGCCAAATTGCAATTGCAGTAAATAAAATGGATATGGTGAAATACGCTGAAGATAAATTCAATAAAGTAAAAGAAGATGTTTCTAAATTACTTACAACAATTGGATTTAAAGCAGAAGAAGTACCATTTATACCAATTTCAGCTTTACAAGGCGACAACGTCGTTAAAAAATCTGAAAATATGTCATGGTACAAAGGTCCAACTATAAATGATCAGTTAGATGTTTTCGTAGAACCTGAAAAACCAACAGACTTACCATTAAGACTACCAATCCAAGATGTATACAGCATTACAGGAATTGGTGTAGTTCCAGTAGGTAGAGTCGAAACTGGAGTAATGAAACTTAATGATAAAGTTATTATTACACCTGGAAGAGAAGGTAAAGGTGTTGAAGGTGAAGTAAAGACAATTGAAATGCATCACGAACAACATCAAGAAGCTGAACCAGGAGATAATATTGGTTTTAACGTTCGTGGAATAGGTAAAAAAGATATTGCTAGAGGAGATGTTCTAGGTCCAGTAGATAACCCACCAACAGTTGTATCTGAGTTTACAGCACAAATAATTGTTTTAAACCATCCAACTGTTATTACAGTAGGATACACACCTGTATTCCACATACACACAACACAAGTTGCATGTCAATTTACCGAGTTAGTTAAAAAAATTGATCCAGCAACTGGTGCAACTTCACAAGAAAATCCAGATATGTTAAAAAATGGAGACGCAGCTATTGTAAAATTGAAACCAATGAAACCATTAGTTTTAGAAAAACAATCAGAAATACCTCACATGGCAAGATTTGCAATTAGAGACGCTGGTTCAACAGTAGCAGCTGGTATGTGTATAGATTTAGTTAAGAAACAATAGTTTCTTTTTTCTTTTTTATTTAAAATGACAAACAAATTACAAGATTTAATAAGTATTGCAGAAAAACGTGGAATTATTTTATCTAATGAATCTAAAGACGAAATTGTTGAAATTCTAATTGAAGATCCAACTAAAGATCTAACTTCAATAGCAAAAAAATATGGAATTGCATTAAGTGAAGAAAGTCAAGAATATATAAAAGATATTCTAAGAGATAATTATAGAGAACAATAAATTTTTCTTTTTTATTTCTGAGAATGAATAAAATGACAAATATAGAAGAAAAAATTTTGGAAACTTGGAAAGGTAAAATAGAAAAAATAAAAGATGATGAAATTTATGCAACTATAACAGATTCCGAGGACAGAGTAAGTAGTGTCACATTTCCTATGTCTAATTTCAAAACAACTGAAACTATAGAAATAGGATGTTCTTTTAATTATACAATTACACAAACAGGTGAAAAAACTAATTCAAAATTAGAGTATATACCAAGAAGAGAAATACCAATAGAAGTAGAAAAAAGAATGAGAACAAGAACTAAATAAGCACTCAAAGATTATTATCCCAGTGATGGCAATGATAAAATAGATCTTTAGAATAATACCATAACTTTTTAAACAAATTTCAAATTCTAAAGTAAAATGAACTCTGTAATTATTAAAAATCTAACAAAGAAATATAAGAACTTATTAGCAGTAGATAATATTTCCTTCAATATTAAAAAAGGAGAAATCTTTGGTTTACTAGGACCAAATGGAGCAGGAAAAACAACTATAATTAACTGCATAACACAATTATCAACAATTACAAATGGAACAATAAAAGTAAATTCTTACGATACAAAAGAAAATTATCTAGAAGCTAGAAAAGAACTAGGATTATCACCTCAAGAATTAAAATTCGATCATTATTTTCCAATTCAAGATATTCTAATTTATCAAGGTGGTTATTTTGGAATACCAATTAAAGAATCAAAAGCACGAACATACAAATTACTAAAATTATTTGATCTTTTCGAAAAAAGGAAAAAAACTCCATCACAATTATCTGGAGGAATGTTAAGAAGATTATCATTAGCAAAGTCAATGATGCATAATTCAAATATACTAATTTTAGATGAACCAACTGCAGCCTTAGACGTAGAATCAAGACATTTATTATGGGAATATATAAAAGATCTAAATAAAAAAGGAATTACAATTATTTTAACCACACATTATATAGAAGAAGCAGAAAACTTATGTGATACAATTTGTATAATTCAAAAAGGGAAAATAATAAAGTTAGAAAAGAAAGAAAAATTAATAGAAGATCTCTCAAGAAATATTATAAGAGTATTATTAAAAGATAAAACAACACTACCAGAAATAATTAAAAAATACAATTATGAATACAAAGATAATATCTTACAAGTTCATGTAAACAAAATAAACCAAACTAAAATTCTAAACACAATATTAAAAGAACTAGATAAAAAAGTAATTAATTTCACAATAGAACAAGATAATTTAGAGAGAATTTTCAGGAGATTAATAAATGAACACTAAATTTATAAGTTTCTTAACTTTATTCAAAAGAGAATTTAACAGATTCTTTAAAGTACCAAACAACACAATACTACCTCATCTAATTACAACACTATTTTATTTCTTAATATTTGGTATTGCGATAGGTTCAAGAATTAAAGAAGTTGCAGGTGTAGATTATTTATTATTTATTCTTCCAGGATTATTTGTTCAAAATCTAATTAATGGTTCTTACTCAAATCCCTCAGGTTCATTATATGTATCTAGAAATTTTGGTAACATGTCAGATATTCTAATAGCACCCATCTCAAACCTATCATTAACCTTAGCTTATGTAATAGCAGGGATGTTACGTGGTATTGTTCTAGCTTTAGGAACAGTTCTAATAGCATTATTCTTCACAACATTCTCAATAGAAAATTATCCTTTATTATTAATTTACATCTTTCTAATTTCATTTGCATTTGCTTGCATGGGCGTTATTATAGGATTATGGGCAAAAACATTTGATCAATTAAACATATTCATTAATTTTGTCGTAACGCCTTTAACATTCCTAGGAGGAGTTTTCTACACAACAGATATAGTTCCAAATTTCCTAGCAACAATAACAAAATTCAACCCAATATTTTACATGATTAATGGCACAAGATATGCTATGATTGGAGTTAAAGATGGTAACGTATACATAGGTTTAATATTCCTAATAATTATTACAATAATATTATTCTACACAACATTTACATTAATAAAAAAAGGATATAATTTAAGAACCTAAATAAAAACCTTTAAAAACAATACTATTCAAAATATAAAAATGCAAAAAGCAAGAATATCATTAGCATCAGCAGATATAGGGCAAATAAATGAAATATGTACTTCTATTAAAGATATAGCTGAAAAAACAAAAGTAAAAATGTTTGGTCCTGTACACTTACCAACTAAAAGATTAAAACATACAACTAGAAAATCCCCTTGTGGTGACGGCAAAGCCTCATTTGATAATTTTGAATTAAGAATACATAAGAGATTAATAGATTTAGCTGTAGATGAAAGAGCTCTAAGATTAGTTATGAGAGTTCCTATCCCAGACGAAGTAAATGTCTCTATAACAGTTCTAGAGAAATAATTCTAATCTAAACATATATAAATTACTATTTTCTATTTAAATTAATGCCGAGATCGCATAACCTGGTATTGCGCAAGCCTGGAAAGCTTGTTTCCTTTTGGATATCTGGGTTCAAATCCCAGTCTCGGCGTTTAACAAAGTGGAACAATTATTAAAAGAATTAAAATTTGGAAATATCTTAAACTTCAATTTAAACAAAGAAAAAATTCTAATCTTAAATTTTAATAAAAACAACAAAGAACTAAACAAAGTAAACATATACAACACAGAAGAATTAACTAAATACTTATTTAACAAATTAAAACAAACAAAGGCTAAAGTTGCAATAGGAAAATACAATGAAGATCGTTCAATCTACAAGAACAATAACGAATTCAAAAATAGAACCATACACCTAGGCATAGATCTTTTACTAAAAGAAAACACAAAAATTTTCGCACCACTAAAAGGAAAAGTTCACAGTTTTAAAAATAACAAAGGCATAGGAAATTATGGCCCAACAATTATCTTAGAACATAATTTAAATAATATAAAATTTTACACATTATATGGACACTTATCCTTAACATCATTAAAAAATATAAAACCTAACCAAATAATACAACAAGAACAACCACTAGCTACAGTAGGTACAACAAAAGTAAATGGAAACTGGCCCCCTCATCTACATTTTCAAATCATAAAAGATTTAAAAAACAACAAAGGAGATTTCCCAGGCGTTTCTTCAAAAAAAGAAAGAAACAAGTACCTAAACTTATGTCCAAACCCAAATTTAATCTTAAAAATAAAAAAATTAAACTAATATTATATACAATACAAATGTTTTTATATAGAAAACTAACATAATTATTAAAATGGTAAATGAAACTGCTTTAAAGGAAGCATTCTCAAAAATTAGAGATGAATTCTCTTCTATAAAAAATCAAATCCAAGATTTAAATGAAAAATTAGAAAGCGCAATAAATAATTCTGATTATTCTGAAGAATACAGAGAACTTGCAGAAAAAGAAATTCTAATTCAAGAACCAAAAAAGGAAAAAACAATTGAAGAAAGTATCTCTAAAGGTAGTGAAAATACTGAGAAAAAAAATAAAACAGATGAAATAATTGATGCTGATTCTTATTATTAAAGAAACAAAATGTTTTTAAACAGTTTTATTAGTAAAAATAATACAAAATGAAAAGAAGCTCTAGACGTTGGAAGAAAAAAGGCCAAATGAGATGGAAATGGCAAAAGAAAAGAATGAGAAAGGAAAAGAGAAGAAAGAGAAAAGCTAAGAGTTAGATTCCAACCAAAACTATTATATACCTATTTAATCAATTTTCACATTCCTAAAATCAAGGAAAACATGATTACTTAATAAAAATTAAGTATGATTAATACGAAAGAGAGTCAATAGTATAAAGCAATTCCATTAAGTTAACTATCAATTCCCATTGATCCTGTGGGAGATCGCTGCTATTGGAATCCGAATTAGGCATGCAAGTTTGAGAATTTATTCTCGGCATAAGGCTCAGTAACACGTCAACAATCTGCCTTCAGATCAAGAATAATCTTGGGAAACTGAGGATAATACTTGATAGAGAAAAAATACTGGAACGTTTTTTTCTTTAAAGCTTTTACGTCTGAAGATGAGTTGGCGGCTGATTATGGTTGTTGGTGAGGTAAAGGCTCACCAAGCCTAAGATCAGTAGAGGCGTTGAGAGACGTAACCTCGAGAAGGGCACTGAGACACTGGCCCTAGTCCTAAGGGATGCAGCAGCTACGAAAACTCTACAATGCACGCAAGTGTGATAGGGGGATTCCAAGTGCTTTGCTTAAAGTAAAGCTTTTGTTAAGTCAAAATAGCTTAACGAATAAGTGGTGGGCAAGACCGGTGCCAGCCGCCGCGGTAACCCCGGCGCCACAAGTGGTGATCATGTTTATTGGGTCTAAAGCGTCCGTAGCTGATTTTATAAATCTCCTGTGAAATTGTTGAATTAGATTTAACAGTATGCAAGAGACACTATAAAACTAGAGATCGGGAAGGGGCAGAAGTATTCTAAGGGGAGCGGTAAAATGCTATAATCCTTAGAGGACTACCAATGGTGAAGACATCTGTCTAGAACGAGTCTGACAGTGAGGGACGAAGGCTAGGAGAACGATCGGGATTAGATACCCCAGTAGCCCTAGCAGTAAACGCTGTAAGCTATGTGTTGCATATTCTTAGAGAATGTGCAGTGCCGAAGCGAAGGCATTAAGCTTACCACCTGGGAAGTACGGTCGCAAGACTGAAACTTAAAGGAATTGGCGGGGGCGCACCACAAGGGGTGGAGCGTGCGGTTCAATTGGATTTTACTCCGCAAATCTTACTAGGAGCGACGGCAGAATGAAGGTCAGATTAAAGGTTTTACCTAACTAGCCGAGAGATAGTGCATGGCCGCCGTCAGTTCGTGCTGTAAAGTGTCCTGTTAAGTCAGGTAACGAACAAGACCCATACTTACATTCGCTAACTAACTCTTCAGAGTGATAGTGCACAATGTAAGGACTGCCTCTGAAAAGAGGAGGAAGGTGTGGGCAACGGTAGGTCAGTATGCTTCAAATCCCCTAGGCTACACGCGCGCAACAATGATAAGGACAGCAGGCTGCAACTCTGAAAAGAGGAGCCAATCCCAAAAACCTTATCTTAGTTCTGATTGAGGTTTGTAACTCAACCTCATGACGCTGGAATCCCTAGTAATCGGGTGTCAATAACTCCCGGTGAATATGTCCCTGTGCCTTGCACACACCGCCCGTCAAGCCAACCGAGCAGGGTTTAGGTGAGAAATAGTCTTTTGATTATTTCGAATCTAAGTTCAGTAAGGTGGGTTAAGTCGTCACAAGGTAACCGTAGGGGAACCTGCGGTTGGATCACCTCCTTTAATTACTTTAAATTATTATTGCTTTATACAAACTCAAATCTTTTCGTGTTAATCAATATGGGCCTGTAGCTCAGTTCGGTAGAGCATTCGCTTTGCATTAAAAACAAAACAGCGAGGGGCCTCGGGTTCAAAACATTTTTCCTAAGGAAATTGTGAATTTCCCGACAGGTCCATTCATAATTAAAAAAAATGGATGATATAAATAAAAATAAGGGTAATCAAGCTGAAAAGAAATTTAAAGAATGGCTAGATCTTCATAACATCCCTTACTTATACATTCAACAAGATACAAAAACATTTTCTCCTTCTCTAAATAAATATTTTGGATCAAAAAGACCAGATTTCATGATTCTTATTCCAAATCTGGGATTTATTTTTATCGATATAAAATACAGAAAAATAAATGAAACATACAAAAGTTTTCCACTAGATAGCATAGAAACTAGAAAATATTCTGTTCTACAAAGAAAATTCAACTTACAAATATGGTATGTTCTATCAAATAACACCTATGGATACAAAACCTGGTTCTGGATTAACGTATCAAAAGTTTTAGAAGAGGGAAGAAATCCAAAATTTACATCTGGAAAATCAAGCATGGATTTCTTTGCAATACCAATAACAGATTTTATTCAAATAGCAACAAATGATTCACTAGATAGATTATTTTCCAAAATTTTTGTAGAAGAATTAAAATAAAATCCATAATCAAAAACTTTATAAATAAGTTACATCGTAAAATTTTAAAGTTAAAGGCAAAATGGTAAATTAATTATTCACAAATCATTCTTATTTTTTATAAAGTGCAGCTCAAAAGATTTTTTGGGTGAAGGGTTATCATAAATTTTTGGTAACCATGCATAGGTGGATAAAGTATAGATAACCTATTAGGTGGATAGCTTGGCTTGAATAACGATGAAGGACGTGACTAGCTACGATATGCTTTGGGTAGACGCATGTAGTCTTTGAACCAAAGATTTCTGAATAGGACTTCCTATTTTTTAAATAATCAGTAATGATTGTAAACACAGGGAATTGAAACATCTTAGTACCTGTAGGAAAAGAAATCAATTGAGATACTGCAATTATCAGCGAGAGAAAGTAGTATAAGGCAAACTGAATTCTTTATGGCAACATAAAGAAGATGTGGTGTTTAGAGCTAAGTTATTTCTCTAAGAAAAATTTTGAATTTTCTTGGAAAAGAAAACCTCAGAGAGTGATAGTCTCGTAAGAATTTTTTAAAGAGAAATTTTAGTTTCTAGAGTAGAACTCATTGAATATTGGGTTTGAATTTGGGAGACATTAACTTCCAACCTTAAATATTATTCAAGACCGATAGTGTAATAGTACAGTGATGGAAAGCTGAAAAGAACCTGTAAAAGGGAATGAAAAGATCTTCAAACCTAATAGGGATAGAATGATACGGCTGTTGAAGTTGTATCGTACGTTTCGAATAACGGACCAGGGAGTTTATCTAAGTGGCAAGGATAGTCTAAAAAGATAATCCAAAGAGAAATCAAAAATTCGCAGTTTACAAGGAATATGGTATTAATCTGCCACAAGTCACTTGGGTATGACCCGAAATCAAGCGATCTAACCTTGGATAAGATGAAGCAGAGGTAAAACTTTGTGGAGGTCTGTAGAGGTTCTGTGTGCAAGCGTTCTTCTAATTTGAGGTTAGGGGTAAAAAGCCAATCGAGCTTGGTGATAGCTGGTTCCCATCGAAATTGGCCTCAGTCAAGTCTCAGTTAAGATATTTGTAATTGTAAAGCTACGGATTAGAGGTTTAGGGGAGTAAAATCCTCGATTTCTAGTCCAACTCTAAATATTACAAAATCTAAGATACTGGGAAACGGCGGTACGGGATAAACCTGTATTGCGAGAGGGTAACAACCCAAACTATGATTAAGGTCCTTAAATATTAGTTAAGTGTTAAAGGGTGAAGGGTGTGCATAATCACAGACAGCAGGGAGGTTTGCTTAGAGGCAGCAATCCTTTAAAGAAAGCGTAATAGCTCACCTGTCAAGATTATGTGCCCTGAAAATGGACGGGACTAAACTAATTACCGATATCATAGACTAAGACAATTAGTGGTAGATGGGCGTAATCGTAGAGCAAAAGCTTTTTCATAAGAATGAGTGGATCTATGATTAATGAGAATCCTGGTGGTAGTAAGATCTATACAGAGTGAGATACTCTGATACCGAAAGGGCAAGGGTTTCTTAGCAATATTATTTAACTAAGAGTAAGTCGATCCTAACTAAACTCCTAACAGGAGCTAGGGAAAGGGAAAAAGGTTAATATTCCTTTACTCTTTAAGTACAAATGGCAACAAAAGTCTAATTTTTGACGATTTGGATTAGGTTGACATTCGCTATCTTGAATGTTAATCTAAAAAAATCAAAGGAGTATCATAATGATGAGAATTTGATTAAAGTAGAGAATAGCTATTCTTTGAATAGTTCAACTGATATCTGGATCCAGTGAAAAGAAAATTAGAATGAAACTTAAAGAATCGTACCCAGAACCAACACTGGTGCCCCTGGGTGAGAAGCCCAAGGTATGAGGGAGTAATCTAACTGAGGGAATTCGACAAATTAGTCTCGTATCCTTGGTATAAGGGATCCCTGGATTTGTGTTGTATAAATGCGAATTCAGGGCTCAGTGACAAAGGGAGCCCGACTGTTTAACAAAAACTTAGCCTTTCGCAAGTCTGAAAAGATAAGTACGGAAGGTGACATCTGCCCAGTGCCAGTACCTCAAACTTCATTCCAATGGAGCTAAGGGCTGGTAAACGGCGGGAATAACTATAATTCTCTTAAGGTAGCGAAAT
>CEPZ01088059.1_pt1 | contig 10631 bp, 11 predicted proteins | sample 530461 | NCBI WGS metagenome assembly CEPZ01 (sample SAMEA2620106, study PRJEB7988) | marine metagenome | isolation source: saline water (ENVO:00002010), including | reverse complement strand
GTTGTGAGATTTGCATCTACAATAATAACATTCTTGTGAAAACTTGAGAGAGCAACTCCTAGATTTACAGTAGTTGTTGTTTTGCCTACTCCCCCTTTGCCAGAAGCAATTGCTATTAGGCGTGTCATAATTAGGCGTAGTTAATTTGAGTTTAAAAAGGTTAGGTTTTCGTAAATTCAAAGAATAAATTATTCAAGCGAACGAACAAAGTGAGTGAGCCACGCTGCATCGGACAAATTTGTGCAGCGTAATTATCCTCCGCAATTTGGCGGAGTTAAAAAGTAATGGTGGGGCCAGGGTGATTTGAACACCCGACACCTAGATCTTCAGTCTAGTGCTCTCCCAGGCTGAGCTATGGCCCCATGTGTTGCTAATTTTAAAAATGCTAGTATAAAACACTTTTGGGCAGTATCGTAACTGTTATAAAACCACTTTTCTAATCACTCTTTATGGTCTTTGTAATAAAAGCCAATGGCGAAAAAGCCCGGTTTGAAAAGAAAAAGATTATTGGAACCTGTCTTCGAGCTGGTGTATCAAAGCAACAAGCAGAGCAGATTGCATCCCAAGTAGAAGCTAAAGCCAGAAACGGTATGCGCACCCGCGATGTTCTTCGATTAGTTCTTCAAAAACTAGATGCACTGCAAACTGGTCATGGTGAAAAAGGTCGTCTCAGAGGAGCGATTTCTGACCTTAATCCAGAGCTTCACGAATTCGAAAAATACATCTCACATGTTTTCAAAGCACACGGTTACAAAACCCGATGGAATCAGATCGTTCAAGGAGAAATAATCGAGCACCAGGCAGATGTTATTGTTGAAAAAGATGGAAAGCGCTTCTTAATCGAGTGCAAGCACCACAGAAATCCTCACAGAATGACTGGTCTCGATGTTCCTCTCACTTACTGGGCAATCCTGGATGATATTCAGAAAGGATTCAAAAAAGGAATAACCAAGAAACGTTTTGACAATATGTGGATTGTCACTAACACAAAATTCTCAATGCATGCAATCAAATATGCAAAAGGCAAGGGGTTGATTTTAACTGGATGGGGTCAGCCACGCGAAAACAACTTACCTGATCTAGTTCACAAAATCGGACTCTACCCAATAACTGTGCTTGATTTAAGTCCAGCTGAGCTTGCAAAGATTTCAAATGCTGGCTTCCTACTCCTTAATGAGCTTCTGATTGACGAAAACGAACTCAGACAGAGAACAAAACTAAGCAGTAAGCGCATAAGCGATATTGTAAACAAGGCAAAACGAGTTCTTAGTTAAAGTTCTTCTTCTTTAGCTTTCTTCTTTTTCCCGTTCTTCACCATTACCACATTTGCAATAGTGCTTGAAAGCATTGTAAAGAAAATAACAAAGAATGCAGTTAGCAGAATAATATTTGCTTCAGGTACAAGTGCTTCTAGCCCGTCCCTCATTGCATAAGTTAGTGGAACAGCAGCAACAGCAGCTGTGGCAGCGCCTCTCGGTCCTGTCATTGCCATCAGAAGCTTATCAAACATTGTATAGTCTTTATTTCTGGTCAGCAAAAATGTTATTGCAGGCCTGACAAGGAAAATTGCAAGTGCAATGAAAACTGCCTGTTGGAACAGCATAATATTTGTAACTATCAATGTTATCTGCGCACCCAGGAACGTGAATATCGAAATTGTAAGCATTGTGGAAAGAGTGTCTTCAAATTCTCCAATTGCATCTTTATATGGAATATTTCGGTTTCCAAGAATCAGCGCAGTGATTGCAACTGCAAGAATTCCGGATCCGCCAACATTGCTGGCAAGAGCGTAAGTCACAAGCGCAATTGCAAAGCTGAGTATTGGTGAAAGCTTTCTGTCAGTTTTCTTGAATAATTCTGAAACAGCAAGCCCGACAACTACTCCAGTTCCAACTCCAGCAGCAATTAATTGCCAGAACTGCTGCATTACAATTGTTGAAGAGAATATACCACTCATATATGCTTCAAGCAAAAGAATTGGCACAAGAACTGTAAGAGGATCGCTGAAAATTGATTCAATTGTAAGTATTGCTCCAACATCTCCTCTTTCTCCTAATGTGTCCTGGAATGTCATTATTGCTGCAGAGCTGGTTCCCCCAACAATTGAGCTTAGTATGAAACTACCAATCCAAGAAAGTCCGAAAATCCAGTGTGCGCCTACGCCAAGGACGAGTGTTGAAATAAAGAATCCTCCAAATGCTAGCTTTAGAGAGATCTTTGACACTCTCTTGAAAGTGCTCATTTTAAGGCGGAAAGTGCCTGCAAAAACAATGACTATCAATGCTAAAGTCCTTAGAAACTCTGGAACATCGCCCATTTTGCCAATGTCTACTAATCCGAGTAGTGAAGGGCCGAAAAGCAGTCCCACAAGGAGCAGAAACAGTGCATTTGGCATTTTCCACTTGTTAGTCATGTTTGAGACAATAACGCCAAAGCCTAGTAGAAGTGCGAAGTAGGACATTGTTGGCAGGATCTCTGCTGGCATAATTTGGTGTAGTAAAAGTATGGTTATAAAGATTTGGTTATTCTGAATATTTAACAATATATACTACTTCTTCCTAGTAAATTGTATGGTTGTTGTAAGACAGGCCACTCGTAAAGATACTCCTGCTCTAGCTCGTTTGTTTGTAGAATATCAAAAAGAACAGGGAAAAACAAAAATTAAAAAAAGTACTGCAATTGCTCTTGTTGCTCATCTTTTTTCAACTCACAAGCGATTTTATGTGGCTGAAGATGATGAAGTAATTGGTATGATACGGTTTATTGCTAAATATTCAGTTGAAAAACTTGGTGTTAAAACTAGTCACGACAAAAGAGAGTGCGGTTTTATTTCTGATGGTTTTGTTACTAAAAGTAAACGAAGAATGGGTGTCCTCTCACTGCTTCTTCAAAGAGCAGAATCTGCTGCTAAAGAGGCTAATGTGAAATATGTTTACTTAACAACTTTTAAATCTTATATGGTATCTTTTTGTAAAAAACAAGGTTATACTGAAGTTAATTCTACTGTCTTTTTAAAACAGCTTAAGTAAATTATTTAAATGCAATACTTCTCATAAATACGCACGGGCCCGTGGTCTAGTCTGGTTATGTCGTCGCCTTGACATGGCGAATGTCCCCTGTTCAAATCAGGGCGGGCCCACCATTACTTTTTAAAATTACTGTATACTAAAAGTCCGCCACCTAACACAAAATAAATCCAAATAATCAAATCAGTTATCCCGGTCTCAATCCCTAACAGCAAAAATGTCAGAACAATAGCATGCGCAGCAGCAAAAACCCCTTTTTTCTCTTTTGCAAACTTGTACAAACCACCTGCAAGCAATCCCAGCAATAAAAATTCAATTAGCGCAAATACTCCAAAATCTGCAAAAGGCGGTCCGTAAAGCGTGGAAGTTATTGAAACTCCAGGTCTTCCGCCAATAATACTTGCAATCAAGTGCCTGCCTCCAACAACCGGTTCCTTTGCAATCATTTTAACAACATCTGCAAACTGCACACTGCCATGAGTTAGTCCGAAACTTCCTGTTTCTTCTGCAATAAAGTCAAAAGCACCCAAAGTTGTTGCAAATCTGTAATTCTGCAATCCTCCGCGCATTAAAGTCATTCCAGTAAATGCCAGAATCGCTACTAGCGCAATTGCAAGAGCTTCTTTTGCTTCAAAAATCTCGCAGTAATAAGCAACTAAACCGCCAGAAATCAGTGCAGCCAGCACTTCAGTTCTGTAGCCGAGCAAAGCCATCATTCCTGCTGTGAACAGGATTAATGCAATTGTTTTCAGTTTTGCATTCTTTTTCAGTGTTGAAATTAAAAGAGCACTTGCTGGAACCATCAAAAATGCAATTGAAGTAAGCCACGGATTCAGAAATCTCCTGATTGCTGTATTGAAAAGCGGGATTCCGCCAGCACTGTAAAAGTCAAAATAAAGGCTGGCGAGCGCTATTGCAAACACAATCAAGCTCCAAGTCCGCACTTTTTTTAAATCAAAATTCAGTTTTGCTTTGAATTTCTTAAAACCAATTTTCTCGCCAATTACAAAAGCAGCAAGACAGCCAACTATCACAACCAATCCCTTAAAACCAGGCACGTAAACTGAAACTCCCATAAACAAAAGTGTTCCGAGAATAAGCAGAACACTCGGCCTTAACAATTCGCTTTGCAGAAATTGTTTGGAAAGTGTCATTGAACTGGTGTTTTAATGAGTTGAAGTGAGTAAACATTAGCTGCTTCAGGAATTTTTTCATTTAATTCAGCTTCTGTTAAAGTGCAGCTGCACCTTACAAGCAGGAGCATGCGACTGGTTGCTGCTTTTGAAACTCCAATCCCGCTTGCTTTAAGCAGGTTGGCAACTTCTGCAAGCTCTGTTAAATCAGAATTCTCTAGAGATAATTTCAAACCTGTTTCAAAGAAAGTGATTTCATTCCTAGGTTTGAGAATATTGTCAATTTCCTGGATAATTGTAGGCTTCAAAAGTGTTTCAGAGTCGAGCATAATTTCTCCTGCAATTCCAATACTCTGCGGAGTAACTAATCGTTCTGCTAGTGAATTCAGTTCACTAACCAGTGAATCCAGATCACCTGAGCTTCTAGGCTCTAATCCAAGTTTGATAACTGAAGCGTGAGTAGTAGTCAGGATAATAGTTGCTGCTCCAACATGCTCTGCACCTGAAGTAGGTCCGCCAACACTGATTTCAGAATTCTGATAATCTATTACAAATTTTCCTTCTCCTGCTTCCAGAACAATTCCAGAGCCTGTTGCAAGTTCTCCGCTGTCAGTCCATTTGCCTTCAAACTCCAAATTCACTTCAAAACCCTGCTCATGCATTACTTCGTAAGCGTAAACTGCCCTGTAAATATTCGGTCCTGAGAAGTGCAGTGTTTCAGATTCTGTAGTGGCATATCTGTATCCTATTAGCAGAACCAAGATTATTGCAATAACTATTATTGCTGTGTTGAAAAAATTCCTCCTCACCATGAATTTGGATAGGTATTAGGGGTATAAAAAGAATGTGTAAACTGAAGCTCATCGTAAAGAATATAAATACCCCCAGTAATACCGCTTATGAATAATTTATTCCATAAATGTAAAATTTATTCCATAAATGTAAAATTCCTGTCAGTTTGATTTTTATTATTCTGATCAGTTTGCTGTCAGTTAATCCAGCTGCAGCTGCAACTTACTGTACTAACCATGGGCAATGTTCTGAAGCTTGCAGTGATATCTGTCCTAGCACTGGTTATGGCTGCTGTGTGGACGGCGGTTTAGGACAATGCAATACAGCTATTAATGAGTGCTATTGTTTGGAAGACACTTCTTATTGCTCATCCTGTCCGGATTGCGAAGCTGACGAATACTGCGACGGAGCTACTAATGTTTGCAAATCTACTATACCACGAGGCAGTTTTTCTCAGAGCCGAATGGAAACTATTGACGGCATTCTAAGTGTTGATGAATTAACTGCAAAGAATCGCAATGTAATTGCAACAGTGGAAAGTGAAATAATTAAAACTTACACTATGAAGAAAACCTTGGCTATATTTGAAGATGCTGTAGATGATTATCTAGCTGTTAATGCTGAGAAACTCAGCGAATTAATACCAGTGGATGTTCTCAAAGATCAACTTAAATCAGCTTTCAAAAAGACTTATGCTGGCGAACTGTATGAACAGTACAAAAATGAAATAACAGCAGCACTTGTTACTGGTGATACATCCAGTATATTGCTCGGATTTAAGAGAACAGAATCCCTTGATATGGATTTAATCGAAGGCCTGAATAAAGGAGATGTGATAAAAGTAACTGGAACCTATACTCCTCTAGCTAAAGGAGAAGAGATGCTTTATGAGGGATATTCTGATGATGTTGCTGGACGGTTTACTGCTACAAATGTTGAAATGATTCAAAAAAGCTCATTTTTCAGTAGGTTAGGGGCTATTCTTTTGAAGATAATCACTTTTGGTATTGTTGGGTAATCTAAAAAATATTGGTGCGCCGACTGGGACTCGAACCCAGGTGGCAGCCTTGGCAAGGCTGTATCATAGCCGCTAGATCACCGGCGCGCAGGGTTTTGTATTAAAGCACGGTTATAAAAAGTTTGTCCTTACATCCACCAGTCGCTCTTCCTCTTCTTTTTAGCAGCTGGCTCATCAAAAGTAACAGGGTCATCTGGTGTTGTGCTCATCATAAAATCAGGCATTACAGATGGTGTTGAAGGCTCAGAATCAGGTTCAGAATATGAAGAACTTTCTGCTGGCTGTGAATTTGACAATATATCTGGATATTTCGCAATCAAAATCCGCATTGCAAGAGCAGCTCCATTCTTCCCATTATCAATACCAACTGTAGCAACTGGCACTCCTGCTGGTGTTTGCGACATTCCCAAAAGCGCATCAAGACCATTCATTTTCTCGCTAACCGGCACTCCAATAACTGGCTTGTGGGTCAATCCTGCAACAATTCCTGGCAAAGCGCCTGACAATCCTGCAACACAAATAATAACATCTGCTTCAGATTCCTTTACAAACTCCCGAATTTGTATCATTTGCTTCTGCGCAAGCACTGTTTCCAGCTGATATGCTATTGAATAGCGCTCAAGAACTTCAATTGCTCTTTCAGCAACATGTCTGCTGCTGTCAGAGTCCATCAGGATTAGCACTTTCTTCATGCTTTTGCGTATGCTGTGTTAGTTTATTAAATTTGTTAATTAGTTTCTAGGCGTTGGGCATTAGGCTTTAGGCGTTGGGTGTTGTTACAAAACTAACGCCTAACGCCAGCTCAAGCAACTCTGTTAACTCAAAACGCCTAACGCCCTCACTTAGAAGCCTTTATAAATTATCAGTCGCTATTCCCTTTTATGGCAATTTCCAATGTGTGGCTTCTCACTTACATGCCAAATTTAATATTTGCAGCAGTTATCATACTCGGAACTGTAATTATTGAATTTCTCATAGGTAGAATTTACAAAAGCTACAGGAAAAAATACGGCACAAAACAGGGAGTGCAATTAACAGAAACAGCTCTCCGTGTTCTTGTTTTGTTTGTCGGAATTCTTCTCTTATTATCAAGCATTCCTGGGCTATCAAGCAATGCAGTAAGGCTGGTTTTTGCAGCAATTGGTGTTATCCTTGCTCTAAGTTCTACCACAATAATCGCAAATGGAGTTTCAGGAATTGTTATTAAAATGATGGGGCAGTACAGAGTCGGAGATATGGTGAAAATCGCAGGCAATATCGGGAAAGTTTCAGAAATCGGTGCGCTCCAGACAGAATTGCAGAACCCAAAGCGCGGAATTGTGAAACTGCCCAACAGCCTTGTGCTGAAAGATGTTATTTTCAATTACTCAACACGCAAATACATTGTAAATGTGCCAGTAACTATTGGTTATGATGTTGACAGGAGAAAAGTGGAAATGCTGTTGGTGTCTGCTGTTAAGGACACTGGACTGAAAAATCCATTTGTTTTTGTGCTGGAATTGGGAAATAATTGGGTCAAGTACGAGGCAAACGGTCTGCTGGAAGACACTACAAAGCTGGTTATTGTTGAGTCCAATTTGCGAAAGAACATTCTTGACAGGTTTAATTTAGCTGGAATTGAAATTTTGTCACCAGAATACGTGACTCTGGAAAAGATTTCAGCTACTAAGAAGATCCTGCCTCCAAAAACTAAGAAACGGTCAGCAAAACTGGACAAACAGGAAGTTGCGCAGGAAGCCAAGAAGGCCGAGGATGTTATGTTTGAGAAAGCTAAAGTTGAAGAAGAACAGGCAAAACGGGATGAGCTGACCAAACAGAAGATTCTGGAAGCAATGAAAGAGCACATAGAAGAAAGGAATCGTGTTGCAGACTGGATGAAAACACAGGGATCTAAAGTTTCAGTCTGGAAAAAACCAGAGGCAATGATTGAGCAGATTGCTACTTCCAGCAAAATTACTGTTGCAGAATTAAAGAATTTCTTTGGAAAGAGTGAAGCTGAGATGGAGAAAGAGAAGGTTGCAAAGGAAAAGAAGAAAAAGAAGCCGAAGCCGTTGTTGAAAATTTAGTTTTAAAGAAAATTGGTGCGCCGGCTGAGATTTGAACTCAGGTCATTAGCTTGGAAGGCTAAGGTCCTACCAGACTAGACTACCGGCGCGATTTGGGCAATTAGGTCTGTCTTATTTTCCTTATAAACTTATTTATAGTTATATTCATTGTTATTTCTTATGAATATCCTCGGAATTGAATCAACAGCACACACTCTAGGAATAGGAGTTGCAGATGATTCTGGAAAAATTCTGTCAAACCAATGGGACATGTTTGTACCAGAAGAAGGCGGGATTACTCCGAGAATGGCTGCTGATCATCATGTTGAAGTGTTTCAGGATGTTTTGGAAAAAGGGTTGAAGGAAGCGGGTTGCAGGTTGCAGGATATAGATGCTTTTGCATTCTCGCAAGGCCCTGGATTAGGACCTTGTTTGCGAATCGGCGCTACTGGCGCCCGCTACTTATCGAAAAAATACAAGAAACCATTAATTGGTGTGAATCATTGTATTGCTCATATTGAAGTTGGAAAACTAGTAACTGGTGCTAAAGATCCAGTTGTTGTTTATGTTTCTGGAGGAAATACTCAAATAATTGCTTTGAAAGCAGGAAGATACAGAGTTTTTGGAGAAACTCTGGATATTGCACTCGGCAATGCTCTTGACCAGTTTGCAAGGAAAATGGGAATTCCTCATCCAGGCGGCCCTGAAATTGAAAAACTGGCTTTGAAGTCTAAGAATTTTGTTCAATTACCATACACTGTTAAAGGAATGGATATGAGCTTTTCTGGGATTCTGACAGAAGCTAAAAGAAAATTAGCTAGTGGGAATAAAAAAGAAGATCTTTGTCATTCTTTCCAGGAAACATCATTTGCAATGCTTACAGAAGTTACTGAGCGCGCAATGGCGCACACTGAAAAAGATGAAGTGCTGGTAGTCGGCGGTGTTGCTGCAAACAAAAGATTTTCTGAAATGCTTGGTATAATGGCTAAAGAAAGGGGTGCTAAAATGTTTGCAGTTCCTCTGAAATTAGCTGGTGATAATGGTGCAATGATTGCCTGGACAGGTGCGCTAATGCTGAAAGCTGGAATGGGAACAAGTTTAAGTAAAAGTAAAGTTGATCAGAAGTTCAGAACTGATGAGGTTGATGTTAAGTGGGTTTGATTTCACTACTCTAATGTTATTTTGCCTTTTTCTTCTTTTTCATCTGTAAATGTTATTTGTGGTATTCTGCCATCATATTTTTCGAGAATGACACTTGATTCCTTTAAAAGATCTCTCATTATCTTATCTGTTTCTGACTCTTCTCCTGCATATTCTTCATTATATACTATTTTTATTATTCCTGCATTAATCATATTTTTTGCACAATCAATACAAGGTTTTGTTGTTACATAAGCATATGCATTTTCTGTACTAACACCCACAAAAGCTGCATTCGAAATTGCATTGGATTCTGCATGTGCAGCTCTACAATACTCAGTTGCTTGTCCAGAAGGTATGTTGTGCTGTTCTCTATAACAACCTATTTCTTCACAATGCACGCAATTTCTTGGTGAACCATTGTAACCAGTACTTATTATTCTTCCCTTTCTTACTAGAACCGCTCCAACTTCTCGTCTTAAGCAGGTTGATCGTTTAGCTATAATATATGCCATACTCATATACTGCTCTTCTTTTTGTATTCTGCCATTCCTTCTTGTTATTTTCAGCTTTTTTTTTCCATTGCCGCCTTCAAAACCCATTGTTGCCATAGTAATAATTATATACTTTTCAGCCTTTATTTACTTTTCCAATTTCCTTAAACTAACCCCACAGTCCTTTAAAATCTTCAAGGAAAGTACGTCAGGATAATCTCCAGCATAAATAACTTCTTTAATCCCTGCATTCACTATCATTTTCGCGCAAACAGAGCAGGGTGTATTTGTGCAGTAGAGTGTTGCTCCTTTTACTGGAGTTCCAAAAATAGCTGCCTGAATTATTGCATTCTGTTCAGCGTGAAGCCCAGTGCATAATTCGTGCCTTTCACCTGAAGGCACTTCCAATTTTGTTCTCAAACATCCGATTTCATCGCAGTGCTTCATTCCTTTTGGATTGCCATTATATCCTGTTGACAATAAATGCTTGTTTTTTACAATAACTGCTCCAACTTTTCTTCTCTGGCAAGTTGCCCGCTCTGAAGCAAGATGAGCCATTTTCATAAAATATTCATCTGGAGTTGGCCTATCATGCTTCTCAGCCTTTTCTGTTGATTCTGTCCATGACTGGTCTGTAATAAATTCTCTAACCTTTTCATTATAATTTTCAGCCATCCCAGTTGGAGTGTATTGATAAGTAGTTAATAATGTTTTCCTAAGCGCCCTTGCGAAGCATGTCATACCAGTCAGCATGCTGAATATCCTTCTCCAGCATTTTAAAAACATCCTCAGCTCCCTGCTTTTTTGCTTTCAGCAAGTGCTTTTTGATATACCTTTTCATCAAATCCTTGGTATTCACCCGCATTACAGCATCTGAGTGCACTGCTCCCAGCGGGTACGGATAAGCTTTGTATTTTGAGTCCAAAGCGCATATACCGAGCTTGTGCATTCGCTGTTTAACAAAATCAACATCATTTTTGCTG
>CEPZ01068679.1_pt1 | contig 10651 bp, 7 predicted proteins | sample 530461 | NCBI WGS metagenome assembly CEPZ01 (sample SAMEA2620106, study PRJEB7988) | marine metagenome | isolation source: saline water (ENVO:00002010), including | reverse complement strand
GAAAGAAGATGAACTGTTTATAGCTTCCGAAGCGAAACCCCTGGTTCAATTATGTGAAACTGTTTTGCCTTTCCCTCCTGGAACCTGGTGGTGCTCCGATGCGCCAAAGACATTTAACCGCTATTTTACCTACAATGGTGCTATGATCCGGGAAAAGGATGAAGATGCTATTTGCAAACAGATCAGGATCCTGCTGACCAATGCTGTAAAAAAACGCCTCATGGCGGAAAGAGAGATCGGCTGCCTCTTGTCTGGCGGGCTTGATTCAAGTCTAATAACGAGTCTGGTGTCTCGTTACAACAACGGTCAAAAGTTAAATACGTTTTCAATCGGGATGCCCGGCAGTGTGGATCTGGAGTATGCGCAAATCGTGGCTGATTTCCTAGGCACAAAGCATCACCAGATCGAAATTTCTGAAAAAGATTTCCTGGATGCCATTGAGACTGTTATCTATAATATTGAATCCTATGATACTACAACGGTGAGAGCCAGTGTCGGGAATTACCTGATTTCCAAGTATATCAGCGAAAATACTGACTGCAAAGTTATTTTCAACGGTGACGGCAGTGATGAAGTCTGCTGCGGATATGTATATTTGAAACATGCACCCTCTCTTGAAGAGTTGCAAAGCGAAAGCGAGCGGCTGGTAGAAGAATTACACTATTTTGATGTATTAAGATCGGATCGCAGTATCAGTTCCAATGGATTAGAAGCGCGAACCCCCTTTTTGGACAAGGCCTTTGTTAAATATTATTTATCGATTCCGGCTGAGATGAAAAAGTTTGATGGGGAACAAACATTAGAAAAATACCTGCTCAGGAAAGCATTTGATAGCCAGGGCCTATTGCCGGATGAGGTTCTCTGGAGACGTAAATGCGCTTTTTCAGATGGAGTCAGTTCGCAAAAAAGGTCATGGCATAGAATCATTCAAACTTTTGTTGATCAAATGATCAGCGATGAAGAATTTTTTCGGGAAAGGGAATTGTTCAAGCATTGTACGCCCCAATTAAAAGAAAGTTATTATTATCGAAAAGTGTTTCATGGCTGTTTCGGAGACAGAGGGGAATTAATTCCCCATTTCTGGATGCCCAAATGGACCAATTCGGTAGACCCTTCGGCCCGGGAGTTGACGAATTATAAAGAATAACATATTAAACCAAACTAATGTTATAATTAAATAAGTTTACTGTTTGACAGAAAAAATTAAATGTTTACTATTAGGGATATACAAAAATGAGATTACTGAGTTTTCATAAAAGCTCGGCAAGAAATAATGGACAAAAACATAATAGGTAACTGCAGCGCCGCGGCCACAAATCTTTTCGGGATTCGTGGAAGTGTAATCGTTTGTTCACCAGTTATTCTTTTACCGTCCATTTTTCAGTACCTAAACATTTTAATACTGGTACTTATTATTACTATCGCCGTTCTGGTCGCCTAGGAAGAAGTAAAAAAATTCAGGCGGTGCGAACGGTGAGTGAGACTCTCCCCGAATAATCATCCCCATCCCTGAATCATGTGAACCGGCAGCCGGAATTGGCAGAATCATTCTCGTGATATTCATTATCATGTGAAAAAAGGGACCTGATGAGATCAGACCAAATAAAAAAAGGATATGAACATGCCCCGCACCGGAGCCTGCTTCGGGCCACGGGTGTGATTCAGTCTGAAGACGATTTTCAGAAACCATTTATTGGTATTGCCAATTCCTATATCGATTTGATCCCGGGGCATGTTCACCTCCAGGATTTTGGGAAGATAGCCAAAAAAGTTATCCGTGAATCTGGCGGTGTTCCCTTTGAATTCAATACCATAGGTGTGGATGATGGTATTGCCATGGGGCACATCGGTATGCGCTATTCGCTGGCCAGTCGAGAACTAATCGCTGACAGCGTTGAAACTGTGGTTGAAGCACATAGGCTGGATGGCCTCATGTGTATTACCAATTGTGACAAGATTGTCCCAGGAATGCTAATGGCGACAGTGCGCTTGAATATTCCAACTATTTTTGTATCTGGAGGCCCCATGAAAGCGGGACAATTGAATGGACAGAAAGTTGATTTAATTTCTGTTTTTGAAGGTGTTGGCCAAGTAAAGACTGGAGCGATCTCGGAAGACGATTTGTCTGAATTGGAAAAGGAAGGATGTCCGACCTGTGGGTCCTGTTCTGGTATGTTTACAGCGAATTCCATGAACTGTCTCATGGAGGCGTTGGGAATTGCACTACCTGGTAATGGTTCTATTTTAGCAGTCGATGAAGGTCGTATGGAATTGGTTAAGGAAGCAGGTACTCGAATTGTAGATCTGGTTCATCAAAATATTAAACCGCGTGACATCATCACAAAAGAAACAATCAGAAATGCATTTACTTTGGACATGGCTATGGGCGGCAGTACCAACACTGTTTTACATACATTAGCTATCGCAATAGAAGCGGGGATTGATTTTGATTTGGAAGAATTGAATACCCTATCCCGGAAAACACCCTACCTGTGCAAGGTTAGCCCTGCCACAAGGGATGTCCACATGGAAGATGTGGATCGTGCCGGTGGCATCTCAGCGATATTGAGTGAATTATCAAAAAAGGATAACCTTCTGAATTTGGATTGTTTAACTGTTACTGGACAATCCCTGGGTAGAAATATTAAGGATGCTTCTATAAAAGATCAAACTGTGATACGGGCAATTGATGAACCATATTCAAAAGAAGGCGGACTTGCTATCCTATTTGGTAATTTGGCTCCCAAAGGATCTGTAGTGAAAACCGGCGCCGTAGATCAATCCATGCTAACCCACCTTGGACCGGCCCGCATCTATGATTCTCAGGAAGCAGCATTGTCAGGAATTCTAAGCCATGAGGTTCAAGAGGGGGATGTGGTTGTGATACGAACGGAGGGCCCAAAAGGTGGCCCAGGTATGCCGGAAATGTTATCTCCAACAAGCGCCATTATGGGAATGGGATTGGGAGATAAAGTTGCCTTAATCACGGACGGCCGGTTTTCAGGAGGTACGCGGGGAGCTTGTATCGGGCACATTTCACCGGAAGCGGCGGATGGGGGACCTATCGCAGTACTTCAGGATGGAGATATTATCAATATCAACATTCCTGAAAGAACATTGAATGTGGATTTGAGCGATCAGGAAATCCAGGATCGTTTGAGGGAATTACCCCCTTTTACACCAAAAATAACTCACGGCTATCTGGGTCGCTATGCTCGGATGGTTACATCAGCAAATGAAGGAGCAGTACTAAAATAAAGAGGACTTTAAATGAGAGGATCACAAAAAAAATTGTCCGGCGCAGAAATTATCTGGGAATGTCTTATTCAGGAAGGTGTAGATGTGGTATTCGGTTACCCGGGGGGTGCTATTTTGCATACCTATGATGCACTGAATAAATATAGTGAAAAAATTCACCATGTATTAGTACGTCATGAACAGGGAGCTACCCACATGGCAGATGGTTATGCGCGAGCCAGTGGAAAAGTTGGTGTTGCAATGGCTACTTCTGGACCAGGTGCTACAAACATGATTACTGGTATGGCAACAGCCATGATGGATTCATCACCAATTGTTTGTATTACTGGCCAAGTTCCCAGCCCCTTTATTGGCAGTGATGCATTCCAGGAGATTGATATTACCGGAGCATCAATCCCAGTATCCAAACATAGTTATCTGGTGATGAATATTAACGATTTAGCCACTACGATACGGGAAGCATTTTATGTGGCTAGATCCGGTAGACCCGGCCCTGTTCTTATTGATATTCCTAAAGATATTCAAAATGAAACAACAGATTTTATTTATCCGGAAGAGGAGTTAAACCTTCCAGGTTACCAACCACCCGAGGATGTTTCGGAAGAATATATCAGTAAATTTGCATCGCTAGTGAATGATGCAGAAAAACCTGTTATTTTAGCAGGTCATGGAGTTTTATTATCAAATGCATCTCGTGAAGTGATGGAACTTGCTGAAAAATCATCTATCCCCATTGCTACTACACTTTTAGGAATAGGAGGTGTCCCCGACAGTCATCAGCTTGTATTGGGCATGATGGGAATGCATGGTGGATCTTGGGCAAATCACGCAATTCAGGATGCTGATCTTCTCATCGCTTGTGGTATGCGATTCGATGATCGTGTTACAGGGAACTTGAAAACCTACTCACCAAATTCCAAAAAAATTCATATTGAAATAGACCCTTCTGAAATTAATAAAAACGTCAAAGTTGATTTAGCAATTCATGCTGATTTAGGAACTGTTTTAAGACATGTAAATCCGCACATTAAGAAAATGGTACGTAATGATTGGCTTGATATTATATCCGGTTGGCATCACGACTCGAAACAAAGAGATATACTTAATTTGAAATCAGATAAATTGCACGCAGCTCAAGCAATTAGGAAAATTTGGGAAGGCACAAAAGGTGATGCATTAATAGTATCAGATGTTGGCCAGCATCAAATGCTGGAAGCTCAGTATTACAAACATAATGATCCCCGGACATTATTGACATCCGGTGGGCTGGGTACAATGGGGTTTAGTTTACCGGCTGCCATTGGTGCTAGTTTCCATGAAAAAGACAGAGGAATATGGGTAATTGTCGGCGATGGAAGTATTCAGATGACAATAATGGAATTGGGAACAGCTATACAAGAGAACGTCAATATAAATATTGCTATTATCAATAATGGTTACCTTGGAATGGTACGACAATGGCAGCAAATGTTTTATAATGCACGATATGTAGAAACTCCAATTTCCAGCCCGGATTATGTAAAATTGGCAGAAGCCTATGGTATACAAGCATATCGAGTTGATTCTCTCGAAAATGTAATACCAACCATGGAAAAAGCACAAAAAAATGCAGGCCCTTCGCTCATAGAGTTTAAAGTAGAAGAACATGAAGTGGTTTATCCAATGGTACCGGCAGGTGCAGATCTACACGACATGATACAAAGGCCATTCAGCGATGTATATGAGAACGGTCAAATAGTCGAAAAGGAAACAGCAAAATGAAACAAACATTAATAACTCTAGTGGAAAATAAACCAGGCGTTTTGAATCGAATTTCCAGTTTATTCCGTAGGAGAAACTTCAATATTGAAAGTTTAGTTGTGGGGCACAGTGAAACTGACGGAGTAAGCCGTATGACAATTGTAGCAAATGAACCGGATGCCAGTAAAAGAGGAAATATATATTTTAGTCTTCTGAAATTGGTCAATGTAATTGCTGTGAAAGATGTATCCAGCCTTCCTTGTGTTGCCAGGGAATTCATTTTAATTAAATTAAATACAAGCCCGGAACAATTGAATGAAGTGAACTCTGTTGTAAAAAAATACAGTGCCAGAATTGTGGATATGGGAAATGAAACGGTTATTATTGAGGCAACAGAGGAAGAACATATTATTAATGAATTAATTGATAACCTCATGCCATTTGAAATAACAGAAATTATGCGAACAGGAAAAATAGCTATGCGTCGTGGTAGAACACATAAAGTCAGCTCTGATAAAATTAATGCAGCACCAGATGATATAGAATGGAGACCTGAACAAATTAGTGCTTATCAAAACTAAAACTCAAAAATGATAATTAAGTAAAGGAACTATTATTATGAAGCAAACAATTATTACCTATGTAAAAGATGAGCCTGGGGTACTTAACAGGATTGCTAGACACTTTTATAGATTAAATTATAACATTGAAAGTATTGCAGCTGGCAGGAGTGAGATAAGAGGTATTACACGATTAACAATTGTGTGTAATCATACCGATCATTATAACCAATCTCTTATTAATAATCACTTGGAAGACTTGGATACAGTTTTGGATGTAAAAGACATTTCAAATGTTCCCAGTATTTTGAGAGAACACGCTTTAGTAAAATTAAAGCCCGGAGAAAAAGGTATGTCTTTATTGAACGATTTAGTTAGTGAAAAAGGTGTAAAAATTATTGATAACGATAATTCTATTTGTATTGTGGAAGCTACAGGTGAAGTTGAAGAAGTTGAAAATCTAATTAAGCAACTTAAACAATTTGAAATTTTAGAAATAATGCGTTCAGGAAAAGTAGCAATGGTTAAAGTTGATCAAGATGAACATCGGGTTGAAATAGAAGAAAAGAAAAAGCAAAAAAGTTGGGCAACCCAACAAATCAGTGATGCCTTATATTGATTGAAATTAAAAATCGGAGAGCAAAGTGAAAGAACTGGAAATAAACGGATTTAAGGAAAAAATTGTTGAAAGATCAGATTACCCAATTGATAGGTGTAAGAAAATTCTGGAAAATGAAGTAACTGCAATTTTAGGATACGGTCCACAAGGGTATGGCCAAGGGTTAAATATGCGCGATCAGGGCTTTAATGTAATCCTGGGACTGCGTCGAGGATCCAGTTGGGAAAAAGCAGTGAAAGATGGTTGGGTAGAAGGCCAAAACCTATTTGAAATTGATGAGGCAACTCAACGGGGTAGCATTATCCAATTTCTCTTATCGGATGCAGGGCAAATACAAGCTTGGCCCACAGTGAAAGAAAACTTGAACGAAGGTAATGCCCTTTATTTTTCACATGGATTTGGCGTGGTGTTTCATGATGACACGGGCATTATTCCGCCAGATAATGTAGATGTTATTCTCGTTGCACCAAAAGGGAGCGGACTTACGGTTCGTACCCATTTCCAAGCTGGCCGAGGGATTAACTCTTCTTTTGCAATTCACCAGGATTATACAGGAAGAGCAAAAGAACGATGTGTTGCCACTGCATTTGCCATTGGTTCCGGACATTTATTTGAAACGACTTTTACAAAGGAAGTCCACAGTGATTTGACTGGTGAACGGTGTGTATTAATGGGACTTCTTCAAGGTGCATTTTTAGCACAATATGAAGTCTTACGCGAGCATGGACATTCCCCATCCGAAGCCTATAATGAAACCATTGAAGAAGCATTACAAAGTCTTTATCCACTTGTTGCGGAAAATGGTATGGACTGGATGTATGCCAATTGCTCCACAACCGCGCAGCGCGGGGCTTTGGACTGGGCACCCAAATTCCGTGATACCTTAAAGCCGGTTATTGAAGAATGTTATCAAAAAGTGATCAGTGGGGAAGAGGCCAAGCGTGCTATCGAATCCAATTCAAAGTCGGATTACCGGGATACACTGGAAAAAGAGTTGGCAGCGGTCAATAGCCAGGAAATGTGGGTTGCTGGTAAAGAATTGCGCCAATTGCGACCGGAGAATCTTTAGGTTATTTCACAAAACAAAATGAAGGAAACCAAATTAACGATTCTTCCTGGTGATGGAATTGGTCCGGAAGTGATGGACGCTGCCTTGGCCGTATTAGATGTGGTGGGAAATCAATTTAACCTGAAATTTGAACTGCAGACGGAATTAATTGGCGGAGCTTCATTGGATGTGTGCGGAGAGCCTATTACGGACGCTGTTTTGGAAAAGTGCAAAGAGTCAGACGCAGTACTCTTGGGTGCGGTAGGAGGCCCAAAATGGGACGGTTTATCGCAGGAGAAAAAACCGGAAAAAGGATTGTTACGTCTTCGGGAATCATTGGGCTTGTTTTCTAATCTACGCCCAGCGACTGTATACAAATCCTTAGCAGGTGCTTCATCCTTAAAAGAAGATGTAATAATAGGATCTGATATATTGGTAGTTCGCGAATTGACAGGTGGAATTTATTTTGGAAAGCCCAGAGGTTATAATCATGAAGAAGGATACAATACCCTGCGCTATACAAGAGTTGAAGTGGAACGAATTGCAAAGGTCGCTTTTGAGCTGGCGGAAAAGCGTAATGGCCATGTTACTTCCGTGGATAAAGCCAATGTTTTGGATAGTTCCCAATTCTGGCGGAACGTAATTCATGATGTGCACCAGCAATATAACCATATTTCTCTAAAAGACATGTATGTGGATAATGCCGCCATGCAATTGGTCCGGGATCCGAAACAGTTCGATGTCATTGTTACGCAAAACATGTTTGGAGATATTTTAAGTGATATCACAGCCATGATCACTGGCAGCCTGGGTATGCTACCGTCAGCCAGTGTTGGAGAAAACCATGCTCTTTACGAACCTGTTCATGGTACAGCACCGGAAATTGCCGGGCAGAATAAAGCAAATCCCATTGCCATGATCAGTTCTGTAGCCATGATGCTGGAAATAACAATGGATCTTCCCCAGGCTGCTAAGCATGTAAATGCAGCCATTGAATCTGTACTGAATGCGGGATTTAGTACATCGGACACTGCTTCCTATGGATCGACAGTTGTAAGTACAAAAGGAATGCGAGATGGCATTATTGAAAGTTTTACGAAAAATATAGAACATGCTGAGACAGAACCAGCTCAGGAATTGGTGAAGGAATGATTATGAGTGAAAAAATTATTATTTTTGATACAACATTACGTGATGGAGAGCAGGCACCGGGCGCTTCTTTAAACGTATTTGAAAAAGTGGAAATCGCAAAACAAATGGAACGATTAAATGTGGACGTAATAGAAGCAGGGTTCCCGGTTTCATCCCAGGCGCAGTTTGAGGCAGTTCAGCGAATTGCCGATTCGGTGGGGACTATTATTGCTGGTTTGGCCCGGACAGTTGATGCCGATATTAACGCCTGTCAAAAGGCATTGAAAGGTGCAGACCGATCCCGTATTCATACCTTTATTGGCACATCCGATATTCATCTGAAGGGGAAGTTTGGGGCAGATCGGTACGGAAAATCCTTGAAAGAAAAAAGGAAAACTATTTTAAAGATGGCCTGTGATGCGGTCCAGCATGCCAAGACATTTACGAATGATGTAGAATTTTCTCCTGAAGATGCAGGGCGCACTGATATTGGTTACTTAGCTGAAATTGTGGAAGCGGTAATTGATGTTGGAGCGACAACAGTGAATATTCCAGATACAACTGGATATACTATGCCAGAAGAATTCAGCGCCAAGATTGTAGAATTAAGAAACAAGGTAACCAATATTGACCAGGCTGTGATCAGTGTCCATTGCCACAATGACCTTGGCCTTGCTGTGGCCAATTCACTCGGTGCAATCGCTAATGGGGCCCGGCAGGTAGAATGCACCATTAATGGAATCGGTGAGCGTGCAGGTAATGCAAGTATGGAAGAAATCGTTATGGCTCTTAACGTGCGCTCCAATTATTGGGATTATTACACCAATATTAAAACTGAGGAAATATATAACACCAGCCGCATGGTTTCCGGGTTTACAGGCATGCTGGTGCAGCCAAATAAAGCTATAGTTGGCGAGAATGCTTTTGCTCATGAATCTGGAATCCACCAGGATGGTATGCTGAAAAACAGGGATACCTACGAGATTATGACCCCGGAATCTGTTGGAATAATAAACAATAAAATTGTTCTAGGTCGTCATTCAGGACGTCACGGACTTTCAGTACGGTTTAAGGCATTAGGCTATGAAGTGGCCGAGGAGGAAATGGGTCATCTCTATGAACGTTTCCTGGAACTGGCAGATAAGAAAAAAGAAATTTACGATGAAGATCTGCGCGTACTGATGGGGGATGAGGCCGAAAGCGAGCAAGGGTTTTACAACCTAGATTATCTTCATGTCAATCTCGGAACAACCACTATTGCCACAGCCACGGTTCGTATTAATAGCGAGGGGAAAACCTTTGAGGAATCGGCCACCGGAGATGGTCCGGTGGATGCCTGTTTCAGAGCAATTAATCGTGCTATTGATTTCCAGAGCCAGACTAAATTGGAGCATTACCAGGTTCGTTCCGTCACGGCGGGCAAAGGTGCCCTGGGAGAAGTCACCGTTCGCCTAAAAATTAATGGAAGTGCTTATACCGGCAAAGGTATATCTACAGATACTATTAGAGCCAGTGCAAAATCGTACCTGCAGGCCTTGAATCATTATGAAGCCATGAAAGATATGAACGAAATTTTTGAAACGATCAGTGAAACAGTGTAATACAGTGTGAATATGGCCGGAAAAACATTATACGATAAACTTTGGGAGAACCACCTAGTTCGAGAAAACGAAGATGGTACAAGTTTACTTTATATAGACCGCCATCTCATTCATGAAGTAACGTCTCCTCAGGCATTTGAAGGGCTGCGATTATCAGGAAGACAACTATGGCGAGCTGAAACAAATGTTGCTGTTCCAGACCATAACATTCCAACGAAGGATCGGGAAAAAGGCATTATCGATCCTATTTCAAAATTACAAGTAGATACTTTAGGCCTTAATTGTGACTCCTTCCAGATCAAGGAGTTCAAAATGGAAAACCCAAATCAGGGAATTGTTCACGTCATCGGTCCAGAGCAGGGCCTGACATTGCCAGGCATGACAATAGTGTGCGGAGATTCCCATACCTCAACCCATGGTGCCTTGGGTGCCCTGGCTTTTGGGATTGGGACATCGGAAGTTGAACATGTATTAGCCACCCAGTGCCTAATACAGAAAAAATCAAAAAATATGTTGATTCAGGTAAACCGTCGATTGAAACCGGGTGTAACAGCGAAAGATATGATTCTTAGCATCATTGGAAAAATCGGTACAGCAGGCGGGACTGGTTATGTCATCGAATTCTCTGGAGAAGCGATTCAATCGTTATCAATGGAAGGCCGCATGACCATTTGCAATATGGCCATCGAAGCGG
>CEPZ01001694.1_pt1 | contig 10660 bp, 9 predicted proteins | sample 530461 | NCBI WGS metagenome assembly CEPZ01 (sample SAMEA2620106, study PRJEB7988) | marine metagenome | isolation source: saline water (ENVO:00002010), including | reverse complement strand
ATGTTTAAAAAGGGAATGCCTTCTATCTGCTATGGTCTTCGGGGGTTGGCGTACTTTCAACTGAATCTTCGTGGATCGAAGCAAGACCTCCACTCCGGGTCCTTTGGTGGTGCAGTGAAAAATCCCATTCATGCGTTAGCAGAAATAATTTCACAACTCAAGGATGAAAGCGGTCAGATTTCCATACCCGGATTCTATGATGATGTTATTCCTATCAGCAAGAAGGAGCATGCTGATCTCTCAGCTCTCCCGTTTGATAAGGAAGAGTATCGCGAGGATGTAGGCGCTCCGGCTCTCTTTGGCGAAAAAGGTTACTCAGTTTTGGAAAATCTTTGGGCCCGACCTACACTGGATGTCTGTGGTATCTGGGGCGGATTTCAAGGCGAAGGAGCAAAAACTATCATTCCGGCAGAGGCACACGCTAAAGTGAGTATGCGGTTGGTACCGAATCAGAATCCGGAACGAGTGGGTGATCTTTTCGAAGCATTCATTAAAGAAATAGCTCCTCCTGAAGTAGAAGTTTCCGTGGAAAGGTTACATGGCGGTGACGGGTTCGTTGCGGATGTATCCCATCCCGCTTTTAATGCGGCAAAAAGGGCTCTCCAAAAGGGATTCGGCAAGAAGGCGGTGTTCATTAGAGAAGGGGGATCAATCCCTTTCGTCCAGACCATGGTTGATACTCTCAAAATTCCGTGCCTATTGATTGGTTTTGGATTGCCAAATGAAAATGCTCATGCACCCAATGAATGGCTCGATCTCGAAAATTATCAATTGGGTATTATCAGCTCAATCTATCTATATGAAGAACTTGCACAAAACTAAGCTCCACGTCATTTTTTTTATTTTCTGTCTCTTCATCGCCTCGTTACCGACAACCATTAAAGCTGAAGAACAAAATTTTCCCATCATTTCAGATATTGTAGTTGAAGGTCATAAAATAACTAAGGAATACGTTATTCGGCGTGAGATTCATCATCCCGTGAATGTTCCTTATGATTCTGTTCTAGCAGAAGAAGACAGGAACAGGATTGATAATCTCGGAATATTTTCTACTGTGAAGGTAATGCTCCTGCCTGATAAAGAAGGAGCCCAAATATTGTCATACAAAGTGGTAGAGTCATGGCGGATCTTCCCCGGTCCCATAATAATGTATGAAGAAGAGTCCGGTTGGTCTTTCGGCGGAATACTGGTTCTAAAAAATTTTAGGGGCAGAAATGAAGATCTGTCCGTTTATGCAACATTTGGACGCAAGGAAGTTGGCGGATTCGGATTTAATGATCCTTGGATTATGGGTGATCATGTTTCATTCCGTGGACATATGTTTTACAACCTATCTGATCACCTATTTCTCCCCCACGAATATCGAGAACTTGACCTGGAGACAACCATTGGCCGGTACTTCGGATATCAGTGGAAAGTCTGGGGGACGGTAAGTGTTGAAAAAAGGTGGATTGATTTCTTTCCGGAAGAAAGACAAGATGTTGAACATCAGTATTTTCAGACGAAATTTCAGTTGATTTACGATACACGGAATATCTATCAGGATCCTTCAGAAGGAATTTATATTGATACTCAACTTCGTCCGGAATTTGGGCTTAATGATGATTCGCCGAATATTACTGAATTGTATTTTACTGCCAGAACTTACAAATTGCTGATTCCAGGAAAAAAGAAATGGGTGGCAGGTTTATCTTTGTCTTTCCGCAAATATTTTGGTGATAGCATCCCATACAAAACTGTTTCCGTGGGGGGCGCAGAGTCCATCCGCGGATGGGAAGTACTCGATTCGACTCTCTATGTGGAAGAATCGTTCCGCTCAGGATTAAATACTTATTTTTTCTCAGCGGAGCTGCGTCAGACTTTGATCCCCAAGCGGTTGACACGCATTGGCACTGAGTTCGGCTTGATTCTGGCTGAGTTCTTTGATCTTGGCGCTGCCGACGATAACTTTTCCCATATGATTAGTGAATATCCCATAATAGGTACCGGTATCGGGTTACGTTTCTTTGTACCGGGAAATATGTTGTTTAGAGTAGATTACGGCATCGGTTATCATGACAATGAATGGCGAATTCCTCAATGGCACATTTCAGTTGGGCATAAATTCTAAAAAGTGACAGCAAAGGAGAATAACGATGTCCGCGCAGGAACAGCTTAACGATCTTGTCAATCGCTTCTATGACGATTATTTCAGTTATAATCCAACTGAAGGACGTTATGCTGGATTCCATCGCTATCTTGGCAAGATACCTGATTTTTCATATGAAAACATTATGGGTTTTCTCAAGCGGTTGCGCTTTTATGAACTAGAAGCTGAAAGGTTAGGGGAGGAAAATCTCAGTCTGCAGGATTCTGCAGATCTTGCTCAATTAGATCAATCCATCAAGTATGAACGATTCGGACTCCTTCAGTTAAGATGGTGGGCCGAAGATCCCATGGCGTACGAATTTCATCTTGATGTCAGCACTTATCTAAAACGGAATTACGATACGATTACTGTTCGGGCTCAACACACAGCAGATCATTTAAAAGCGATCCCCCATTTTCTTGATCAGCAAAAATTTAATCTTCAATCTCCTCTCCCCAAAATTAATCTAACTACTACCATCGAAATGTATAAAGGCTATAGAGATTTTTATCGTGAGGATGTCATACAATATTTTAGTGAGATCGAAGAAGATAGCATCTTGCTTGATTTGGAACAGTCAGTTATTAGAGCCACTAAAGCCCTGGATTTTTTCATTCAGTACATGGAAGAAATTCTTTTGCCTGAAGCTACGGATACCTTTGCCATTGGCCGCTTTAATTATATTGATATGCTTCGTCACGGCGAAAGAGTTGAGATTGAACTGGATAAACTTTTAAGAATTGGTGAAGAGGATCTATCACGAAACAGTTTAATGTTCGAAGAGCTTGCACAAGAATTCATGCCCGGGAAAAGTGTCCAAGAAGTTATGGCAGAAGTTGCAAAAGATCATCCGCAAGCAGACTCTCTGATCTCAGACACTGAAGAGATGCTGGAGGCGATACGAGATTTTATCATAGAAAAAGACCTTGTCACTATTCCCTCTGAAGTTCGTATTAATGTTGAAGAAACCCCCACTTTTTACCGCTGGGCTTTTGCCATGTGTGATACTCCGGGTCCCTATGAAAAGTCAGCGACGGAATCTTTTTATTATGTCACTAATGTTCTGGATGAATGGCCGGATAAAAAGAAAGAAGAGTGGCTTACCAAGTTTGATTATGCAACACTTGATGGTGTTTCAGTTCATGAAGCTTACCCAGGACATTATGTTCATTATCTCCATACACTTTCCGCCCCTTCAAAGGTATCCAAACTTGCCGGAGCTTATTCTTTCTGGGAAGGGTGGGCTCACTATTCCGAAGAGATGATGCTGGACGAAGGTTGGCATGAGGGTGAAGCTCGTTATCGACTGGCACAGCTTTCTGAAGCGCTGCTCCGGGACTGTCGTTTTATCTGTTCCATCAAGATGCATACTCAGAAAATGACAGTTGAAGAGGCAAAGGATTTTCTTATGGAAAATGCACTTATGGCGGAGACTCCAGCCCAAAAGGAAGCAGAACGAGGTACTTTTGATCCGGGATATTTAAACTATACTCTGGGGAAGCTGATGATCCTCAAGTTGAAGGAGGATTGGAAAGCACAAGAGGGAGATGCGTTTTCACTCAAGCGTTTCCACGATACGCTACTCTCTTTTGGAGCTCCCCCTGTTCCGCTTGTCCGGCAGCTCATGCTTGCTGATGATGACGGGAAAATTCTCTAAAGTTTACGCTTCTTAGATTTAAACAGTACAACCTTCTCAAACCTATTTTCTGTCCCCTCTCGCAATCTTCTTATGTTGGTTCGGTGGGTGAATATGATAAAGAGAAAGATGAGTATGGTAAAGATTCTCAGGGAGATTCCTGAAGGTTCAAAACCAAATTCAGGCAGTATCCATACGCCAAATGTCAAGGCAGCAGTGGCAGTCATGGAACTAACAGACACATATCCCCAAGTTATGAGAGTGAGGACAAAAACGGTCAGACAAATTGGAATAACAGTCGGATAAAGTGCAATGATCACCCCCAGTAGTGCTGCGACTCCTTTGCCTCCGCGGAAGCCGGCGAAGAGAGTAAAGGTGTGGCCGAGCACCGCTGCAGAGCCAGTTAAAATTCCTGCAAGATGGATGTCATTGATGAAGAGATCGGGGAAAAAAGATGGAATTAAAGCGACGGCAAGCCACCCTTTCGAGATATCTACAACTGCAACCACCAGTGCAGGGCCGAACCCCAGAACACGATAGACATTTGTCAATCCAGCGTTGCCGCTGCCGTGTTTCCTGATATCTATTCGGCTGTGAATTTTACCTAAAGTAAGACTGGTGGGGATTGATCCTAAAAGATATCCGAGTATGATTACGGAGAAAATTTGGAGCATTATGAAATAGTCGGGAACTTAATAGAACAGGGATGAGTAAACTGTTTTGAAGAAGCCGGCTTGGGGGCCACTTGTCTCACCCTCCTAATAACCCCACTTAAACCCCCGGGCCGGTTTTATTATTCCCTGTAGAACGAATTTGGTTTTTCTCCGGCGCTATCATTCCACCTGAAATGATCGTCTTCATCCCTTCCTCAACTGTCATCTGAGCATCTATCGAGTCGGTTTCTGGGAGAATAAGCATGTAGCCGGATGTGGGATTGGGAGTAGTTGGCAAGAAAATGTGGATATACTTTATTCCATTGTGATCTACTGAATTTCCTGTGACAAAGGCTAGACTCCACATGCCCTTTCGGGGATACTCGATTAGCACTGTCCTTTTGAATGCTCGGTTTCCTGTGCCACCTAAAGTTTGAGTAATCTGTTTGATGGTACCATAAACAGATTTAGCAATAGGAACACGCTGAAGCATGGATTCGCCCCACTGAATGAGTTTCTTCCCTAAAAAATTTGTAACCAGGATGCCTAGAAAGAAGATAGCAATAAAAGAGACGATAAGTCCCAGCCCCGGTATGTGGACACCTAGAACTCTATCCACAAGTGGAGCAGCCATACCGTCGAAAAAGTTGAAAAGAAATTGGAGTACCCAGACTGTTGCTGCTGCCGGTGCCAGTGTAATCAATCCGGTAATAATTTTACTGCGTGCTGTTTTCAAGTAATTGCTCATATCAACGTAGTGAAATTACAGTCAATCCTTGTTTTATCAATCGAAAATCGAAAATAGTATGTAGTACCCTGTGGGTCAATCCTCAATCGAACAGTGAGCCTTCAAGCCTTAAGAGGTACTTCTTCATCTCCAATCCTCCTCCGTAACCACCCAGTGTGCCATCGTATGCAATAACTCTGTGACAAGGGATGATAATTGGAATGGGATTATGAGCGTTGGCTCCGCCTACAGCCCTGACGGCTTTGGGATTTCCGATCCGTTCGGCGATCTCTTTGTAGGAAGCCGTTTTTCCATATTCAATACAATTCACTTCATTCAGAGCCAGTTTCCTAAACTGTGTAGTTTGAAGATCAATAGGGACGGTAAACTTTTTGACCGTGCCGTCAAAGTAGGCGGTGAGTTCATCGCATACCGGTCGGAGGAGCCGTGTATCTTCAATCATATTCAAATCGGTAATAAATAGATCATCTGACTCACTAGGCAGTATAATCCGGCGAACTCCAATTTCTGAATTAACGATTTTCAGAAGACCAATAGGTGCTTTAAGTGTTGTGTGAAAAAGCAAATTAGAGAGTTGTTTCAACTGCCGCCGGTCGGCTTTGTTTGTAGTTTACGAATAATACACCAGTAAGGATTAAAAATGAACCGGCAAGCATCCTCGGTGTGAATTGTTCACCTAAAAACTGCCATCCTATTATTACGGCAATAATAGGCGGAATGAGAGCTATAGTGGATATTTGTGTGACAGATAGATGTTTGTAGAGCCAAAAGTAAATGCTCCAGACAACCGCTGTCCCGGGAATGGCGAGATAGAAGAGAGCTGAAGTGTTACGCAAACTCCACTCGACGCTCATTGGATTTTCGATTAGAAATGAAATGGGTAGTAATGTTACCGCTGCTATGGATTGAGAAGCAATATTGAGATGAAAGTGAGGGATATTCTTCTGGTGTTTTTTGTATAATACATTTGGCCATGCCGCCACCAGTACTGCTGCTGAGACTGCTGCTACAGCCTTCAGATCAAACCCCTCAAAGACTGCCTTATCCTGTACGAAAATCATAGCTGTTCCTATTAGCCCGAATAAAACTCCGACACTTTTCTGAATAGTAATGCGGTCATTACGGAGCATAAAGTGGGCAAATAGGACTACAACAATGGGAAAGGTTGACCAGATGACTGCAGAGAGTCCTGAGTGAATGTATTTGGTTCCCCAATAAGTAAGTGAATACGAGCAGCCAAAACTAATAACACCGAATGCCAGATATACTTTTACGGCATCTTTTGTTAGAACAAGCTGCTCTTTACGAAAAAGAAATATGGCCCAGAGAATAGTGGCAGAAATTGCAAATCGTAAACCAACTGCGAGGATTGGTGGCGTATCTTCCAACCCTATCTTCATGGCGTACCAGGTAGTTCCCCAAACACAGCTCACGAGAATAAAGGTCAACAAAATAGCTGGTTTCATTTTATTATAAGTGTAAGTGTGGGAATATTGTGGAGGCGGAGAGCCAGCGCCTTATCGGCTTTTGCTCTCGCCATAGCGACTGTGCAACGCCACTACTACAGGACTCGCCACGAACATGGAAGAGTAGGTTCCAATCAGAATGCCCACCATCATGGCGAAAGCGAAATAGCGGATAACTTCACCTCCGGTCAGCCATAAAATAAAGACTACCATGAAAGTGGTCAGAGAGGTGATGACAGTCCTTGAGAGTGATTCGTTAATACTCTTATTGATAATGGTCTCATACTTCTCCTGCTTCAGACGTTTGAGGTTTTCGCGTACTCTATCAAATACTACAATAGTATCGTTAAGTGAATATCCAACAATAGTCAAAAATGCCGCCACGATTACTAGTGAAATCTCGTAATCCATGATAGAGAAGATGCCGAGAGTTATTAGAACATCATGGACCAGGGCGGCTATGGCACCAATAGCAAACTTGAATTGAAACCGAATTGAAACATAAATTAGGATCATCAAGATAGACGAGATAATAGCGAGAATAGCTTTCCCGCGAAGTTCGGATCCAATTTTGGGGCCGATTGTGTCCGTGGATAGCTTGAATTCAATTTTATTTTTGGGAACACTCTCGGGGAATGCGTTGATGAGTTTATTTATAACAGCCTCATCTGCATCATCTACAGTCTCAGGCAGTTTTGGGAGGCGTACACTCACCAGATCACCCAATTCTTTGTCTCGCTCCAGCTTGATTTCTGCCTTGCTGAAGTCAAAGGTCTCGCCCTCTATTTCCACGATGGCAAGTGCATCACGTACAGAGCTGATTTCCACAGATTTATCGAACTTGACCATTACTCTGGTACCGCCTGTGAAGTCAATTCCCAGCTTAGGACCGTTTTGTAAGAACAGTGAAATCATCCCAGTCAGCAGGAGGGCACCGGAAATGACGAAACCAAAACGGCGTGCTCCGAGAAAATCAATTTTAGTTTCTGATAGAAATCTCATATACTTAACGTTTTTAACTGTTTGCGGGATGTGATTATGTTAAAAATAGTTCGAGTGAAGAAAATGGCGGTAAACATACTTATTGCGATTCCAGCGAAAAGTACGACGGCAAATCCCTTTATAGGTCCTGTACCAAACTGCCACAGAATGAGTGCCACAAGAAGAGTTGTCACATTGGCATCAATGATAGTCGTAAGAGCACGAGTATAGCCGCTGTCAATGGCCGCCCTGACTGTTTTCCCTTTTCTCATTTCTTCACGAATTCTCTCGAAAATAATGACATTTGCATCCACCGACATGCCTACCGTCAGAATCAAGCCAGCGATTCCCGGCAGGGTGAGAGTGGCGTCAAGCATAGCCAGTACTGCTAATACCAATAATATATTCCAGATCAGCGCGATATCAGCGATTAAGCCGGAAAATTTATAGTAGATGAGCATGAATAAAAGCACAATCACCAGTCCGACCAAGATAGACGTTGTTCCTTTATCAACTGAATCTTGCCCCAGAGCAGGACCCACTTCGTGACCATATACTTTTCTGATTGGAGCAGGGAGTTTACCTGCCCTGAGGACAATGGCGATATCTTTGGCTTCTTCCATGTCATCTAGGCCTTCCACCTGAGTACGACCGTCAGTAATCTTCGAACGAATGGAAGGAGCCATGTGAACCTTGTTGTCCAGAACAATAGCTACTCTGTCGCCTACCCGGCTGGTGATAACTGACCATGTCTTTGCTCCTTCAGAATTCATCCCTAACCGGACAATAGGCTGACCATTGTAAATATCGGCCACAGCGTCCTCTACTACTTGACCTGTAAGTTCAGGATTATTGGGATCAGCATCGAGATAGTAGAGTATGTAAGTCTCTTCTTGTTCTTCAGAAGATTTTAGAGGATCACTGCTCCAGACAAATCGGCCGTAATCTTTTTGGATGATCTGTTTTACATCTTCTTGTTCAAGAATATTATTTACACGAGAGCGATTTGAAAGAGGAACCCCCATATCACCGGAAGGAGTGGGGATCAGTAAAGATGTGAAGTTATTTATGCTGATAGCTTCAGTTTCCAGTAATGTTTCATCTGCTATTTTTAACAGCGAACTGTCCGTGTCAGCCTCAACAGTGTCCAACTCTGCAAGTGCGGTATCACCGTCGGATTGGATAGCATCAATTTTGCTGATAATATTCTGCGTGGAGGAACCATCTTTCAAATATATAAATTCCAGCAATGCAGTACGTTCCAGAAGAGCTTCAGCTCGATCAGTGTCGGTCACACCGGCCAGCTCTACGATTATTCGATGGCTCCCCTGTTTTTGAATAGTAGGTTCGGACACACCGAACTCATCCACTCGGTTTTGTAATATTTCAAGCACCTGATTAATAGCGTCATTTGCTGCTGCATTTAGACCGGACTCGATTTCAGCATTTGTAGATCCTAGTCCTTCAAAGTGGCGTCTGAGAAGGAAGAATTCATGTTGAATTTCTTTAGTCGTTGCTTCTTGAACAAAACGGCTGATAAAGGTTTCTTGGCTATCGCCTTTTTTTGCATCGGATATAATGGCTGCAAGGAGAGAGTCAGCTTTAGGTTTTACAGAAACCGCCAGATTCTCTACAAGAGTTGGTATTTCCACTTCAAGTAAGAAAGAGGCTCCGCCTTGGAGATCAAGCCCTAGCTTAATGGACTCTTTTTTGAGTGCCTCAATTTCTGCATTATTGTCTGGAGGGAAAAACTGGAGTTCTATTGAAGGCCAAAGGGCCCAGACGGCTATCAACAGTATCATCAGACTGACAAAAATACGCGGTTTGTTATTTTGAGATATCATTATTTGGTTTGCTGGTCAAAAGATATTTATCTTGATCAAGCGGTGGCGAATTTACCGTAGTGTCTTTAGGGAGGCAATTACTTTTTGGCAAGGTATTAGTCGTTTTCTACCAACTCCAGAAGCTGACGAATCCACCTGACTACCTTTTTCTCATTCAGTTCTTTGCAGAGTGAAATTTCACATGCCGCGTCTTTCTCGCTTATTAATATTAGATAACCCCATATTTCTTCCCAATGTCCTCAAATGCTTCAATCGCCATTTCCAACTGTTCCTTAGAATGTGCCTTGCTGATTTGCACCCGGATTCGAGCGGCTCCTTTGGGAACTACTGGGAAAGAAAAACCGATCACGTAGATTCCCTTGTCCAGCAGATCAGCAGCCATGTCCTGAGCAAGCTGAGCATCGCCCAGCATGATGGGAACGATTGGATGGATACCGGGGCGAATGTCGAAGCCGGCATCGGTCATTTTCTCCCGGAAATAGATCGTACTCTCTTCCAAACGGTCTCGAAGTTCTGTTGTTTCGGACAGCATATCAATGCATGCAATGCCGGCAGCGACGATGGACGGCGCAACACTGTTGCTGAAAAGATACGGCCGTGAACGCTGCCTTAGGATGTCCACAATTTCCTGCCGCCCGGAAGTGAATCCGCCGCTGGCTCCGCCCATAGCTTTTCCTAAAGTTGAAGTGACAATATCCACTCTGCCCATAACTCCGCAGTGGTCAATGGAGCCCCTGCCGGCAGGACCAAAAAATCCGGTGGCGTGGGAATCGTCTACCATGACAAGGGCGTTATACTTCTCCGCCAGATCGCAGATTTCTTCCAGCTTGGCCACATCACCGTCCATGGAAAAGACTCCGTCGGTGGCGATGAGTCTGACCTTGTGCGATTCCGTCTGTTTTAGTATATCCTCCAGTGCTGACATGTCTGCGTGAGGATAGCGGAACCGCTCAGCTTTGCAGAGGCGGATGCCGTCAATGATTGAGGCGTGATTGAGTTGATCGGAGATGACAGCGTCTTCTGGTTCCAACAGCGTTTCAAACAGTCCGCCGTTGGCATCGAAGCAGGAGGTATAAAGGATGGTATCGTCGGTGCGCAGAAATTGGGCGATCTTTTGCTCCAGCTCCTTGTGGATGGTTTGTGTCCCACAGATGAAGCGGACTGAGCTGAGCCCAAATCCCCACTTTTCCAACCCTTGCTGAGC
>CEPZ01021739.1_pt1 | contig 10662 bp, 16 predicted proteins | sample 530461 | NCBI WGS metagenome assembly CEPZ01 (sample SAMEA2620106, study PRJEB7988) | marine metagenome | isolation source: saline water (ENVO:00002010), including | reverse complement strand
ATCCGAGCCTACCTGGATGCTGTCGGGGTCTATACCCTTGCGGAAGCCCACTAGCTGCTCATATGTGTCCGAGTTTGGGTCGCTATCCGCCTTAATGACCTTCAGGGCCTGGGGCTGGTTGCCCATCTTCCCCTTCAGTACAACGTACTCCTCTAGCTCCCAGTCGTCGGCGCTGGTAATAATGCTGTGGACGTTCCAGGGCATTACCGAGGCCAGCCTGATCCGCCCATTAACGTCGTTGACGAAAACGGGCAGGATCGACTCACCGTACAGGCTAAGGTTGCGGGATCGCTTCGGGAAGAAGATGTCCCAGGGCTTCGAGCGGTCGTTCCAGACCTGTTGCACCACCTCGTCGACCTCAGGGATGCTGGAGGATATCTGTGCCCCCTCACCGACCGTAAAGGCCGTGATTAGCTCGACTATGTTCTTCGCCATCGGGTTCATACGGTACAGGTGGCGAACTATGGTCAGGACTCGGTCATGGACAAACTGCGACAACTCGCCTTCGCGCTGCGACAATCTGCGGTACTCGTCGTCGTCAGAATCAATCTGTGAAGAAGGCGGTATATACGACTCGGATTGAACCTGCGTTATCCGCCGAGATACGTAGCCAGGGCCTCTAACCAGTCTCATTTATTCCTCCCGTCGCCTCACCCTCTGATCGTAGCCATCCAGAATCCCTACCCAGAACGAATAAGCCATCGTGAAGGCCAGCGCCCCTATCAATCCTAACACTAGACCCAAATAATGCGGCGGTAATTGTACCACTGCCTTGGCCGCCAGCACTATCCACCCCCAGACCGACTGCAGAAATAGCCGAATCTTCTTCTTAACCCTGTTCCGCTGCCTCCGCTTAGACTTCCACTCCTGACGGATCGCCCTGACTAGCGGATGGTGCTCTGGAGGCCCTGTCAGGTCTCGTCTCTTACGGGGCTTCCCCGCCCCTGGAAGCTCATACCGAATTGCGGGCAGGTCGAGACTTGATCTGCCTTCCGTCGTCACCCTCGTGTCTATCACCTAAACCTGCTCCTGTATGGCCGCTCCCTGCCGAATAGCTGCATCCTCTGACGCTCCCTGCCGCTCTCAGGCGGCGCAGGGCCTGCCATATCTACTGGGGCTGGCCCTTCCGACCAGAAGGCATGAACGACCGCGTCTCCGTCGTCTGTGGAGCGCCCTAGCCGCTCCCTGATCTCGTCCTTCTTCTCCACACTGACCTTGCCGCCGCTCGTCGTCGTCCATTGCGGCGCTGTGAGATCGCCTGTCAGTAGGTCGTCAGGGGGTAGCGCCACGTTCTCCCCGTAGGCTGGATCGAGGTACTCCCGTACCGTCCACCAGCCCGCCGATCTCTTGTTTACGAAGCCGTGCGTCCCCGACCGATCCTCCAGATCGCTTCTCTCGCCAGCGTTGAAACCTGCCACCTTCATCTTCAATTCAGCCAGGCGGTGCACAACACCCGACCCGATCCCGATAGCATCTATTATTGCACGGCCTCCATACTTGTCCAATACCTGCTTGACCTTCCCCGCAATCACCATCGTGTCGCCCTTGTGCTCAGTTGGCCCATAGCGCCGTAGCTGGGTGACGATATTCTCGCTCCTGAAAGCGAACGAGGTCTTATCGTGGCTAAGTCCGATATCCACCCCCAGGGTATCCAGCGCCGTATCGTCGTATGCGTCACTATCCCGCCAGATCAGCCAGCGCTCATTAGCGTCCTCCACCCAGGCCAACGGTATGACCGAGGTCTCATCTTGAGTCGCAAACTGGCCCATGATTCGGTTCTGGAATAGGGCGGAATCCTTGCCCCACTGCCGCTCCCTGGCTGCGACCCAGTCCTTCGACATTCGCCCGCATTCAATAGCCTCTTCCATCGTTACGTGGATCGTGTGCCAGTCCTCATAGCCTGGTTTGTGGGTCTGGATGTCGTAGAAGCGGCCCGTAGGCGCTCCTGGGGTCGAGATCGCCAGGGCAAACGCCTCGACGCCCTTCTGCGCCCCGCCTCCTGAGAACGCACCCTCCGCAGCGTCGAATGTCCTGGCCTGGATTAGCTTCGCCTCGTCAAAGACATAGAGTAGCTGGTCGGCGTGCGCCCCCTCAATCGCCTCGTGGTTGTCCGAGGCCACCGCGAAAGCATTACCATGCATCAACTGCAGCGAGAGGCGGAGTAGCTCATAGCGGGAGAACCGTGTGCGCCCTATCTTCTTACGCTCCAGGCGCTTCGCCCATTTGTGCACTTCGGGCCAGAGGTACTGTCTAAGCTGACTCCAGCGCCCCGCCGTAGTCACAATCTTCCAATCGTCGCCCGCAGCATCCCTTGTCAGAGCGAACCACAGGATGATCAGCGCGGCAGATGCCGTCTTTCCTACCCCGTGGGGGGATCGAACAGAGACGCGGCGTTTTGACTGTACAGACCTGGCGATGTTTAGCTGGTAATCCGTGGGTTGCTCGTCTTTTTTCCAATACACAGCCTCCTGGAAGAACAGGTCGGGGCGGTCATAGTAGCGCAGCAGCGGCGACGGTAGCGCACCCTTGATCTTCCGAACGTTCCTGGCCACATAGAGGTCGGACTGGATGATCGGCGCATCCCTGACCACCACCCCTATAACCCCGACATCCTGACTGTCTGACGTTCCAGCCTCTTGATGCCCAGATCGAGGTACTCAGGCTTTAAGTCGATCATCACACTCCTGCGGCCCTCTTGCCGTGCAACAGCTGCGGTAGTACAACTCCCCGCAAAGGGGTCTAGCACCACCCCATCCCGTGGACAGCCGGCGAGGATGCAGGGCCGGATGAGGTCTTCGGGGTAGGTGGCGAAGTGGGCCTCTGGATAGGGTTGGGTGGCTACTGTCCAGACCGAGCGCTTGTTGCGGCCAGCGGGATTAAGGTGGCCCTGTTCGATCAAATGATTCCCGTTATGGCGATAATTGACAATGGGTGTTCCACCGCTTTTCCAAGTACCCCCCCGTTGGTTCGTAAGGTTCTCGTATCGCATCAGCATCATAGTAATACTTCTCGCTCTTAGCCAGCAGGAAGATGTGTTCGTGGCTGGTGGTAGGACGGTCGGTCACGGACTCAGGCATCGGGTTCGGCTTGGCCCAGATGATGTCCGACCTCAGCCACCAGCCAGCCTCCTGCAAGGCCAGAGCCACACGAGCGGGCATCATCATCAGGTCTTTGGGCTTGTAGCCATAAGCAGCCTTGCCCCCCAACAAAACATCAACCGTCTGAGTACCACCCGTCAGCCCGTTTTTCAGTCTATTCGCACGGCTGTTTGTGAATCCCTGGCCGCCGAAGGTCGGGCCTTTGCTAGAGCCAGCATACGAGTCCCCCAGGTTGAGCCATAGCGTCCCATCTGGCCTCAAGACTCGCCTGACCCCATCGAACACCTCGACTAGATGCTGGACGAATAGTTCGGGTGTTTCCTCTAATCCAATCCCATTCTCGCCCACCCCGTAATCCCTCAGCCCATAGTAGGGTGGGCTGGTCACCACACAGTGGGCAGACTCCGCCTCCAGACTAGCCAGTACCTGCAAGCAACCCCCGACATAGAACTCGGCATCAGGCCAACTGGCGTAGGGTTTCACAAAAAAGCCCCCTTATATAAGGCGAAACTTTTTCGCTTCGTAGTCTCACAAGTAGCGGCAGACATAACGCGCAGGTTTGCTACTTTCCACAACAGGGTTAGGCGAAACCCCACAAGCGACTGTGTGGAATGTTCAACAAGTTGAGGGCTTTAGCGATCTTAGCCCGCACCTCCGCCACAGGGCGCTCCAATGTGGAGGCGATATCCTCGCAAGTCCAGTAGCGACCGCAGGGAATGCCCAGCCACCAGTTGGTCAGGTGGTATTCCGAGGGGCGCAGGCGGAACTCAGCGTCATATCGCTTCTCGGTGAAGGCTTTGCGGATCGCCAGGCGCTGAATACGGGCCTGCTGGCGGATGTCACCCTCTGAATGGATCGGTGGGACGGTAGATTGGGGGATCAGGCGGACTTTCTGGTAAACCATGGGCGTACCTTATAGCGGAGATTTCGTTCTGATTGCGCTGGAACTCTTCCCAGGGCATGATTATAGCCCTGACCAGCCCCTCCCTTACCTCGGAGCAAATGCCACCAAGGTATCCACACTCGCGGCTCTGGCATTTGTGTTCGGGCTTTCGGTATCGGGCCACCCACCCCTCGTGGCCCTCCAGGTACTCGAAACACCCACCCTGGTGGACACCGTCGAGCCAGACGCCATAGTGCGTCCTCATAGTCCCAGTGTCGTTGGCGAACCGTAGCCCAACGTGGTTCGCGGAGAGCCTCCCTGGGGGTAGGAGGTCTGGCCTGCAGACCAGGCAGCTACAGAGGTGGCCAGCCACCAGGTCGATCCCAAACAGTTAAGCCGCCCATCCCAGTTTGTCTCCTGAAAAACCTCGCCGTTACGTGGCCGCTGAATCGATGAATGCAGGGGTTGATCGCCGTAAACAGGCACTGGCAGATATGGATCTTCTCCCCGTAGGTCAGCAGCCAGCCATCAGGCCCTTCCATGAACTCGAAACAATTGGATATTACCTTGCCATTGAGCCTGACTTCGATCCGCTGGCGGAAGCGATATTCTCGCAGATTGATCCACCGTAGCCCAATATGATTGGCGCTCTTTCGGGTCTTAGGCTGCAGGTGGGGCTTACAAGGGACAGCGTGGAAGGTAGGGAGGTATTTGCAAGACGGCCCGACCTTAGCGCCCTTACGAGGTCTGTAGTGTCGATCATACCTGCCCCGCCATCTCCTCCTCTTGCATCAGATTCCACCGCTCATTGGCGATCTCCTGGGCGTCCCGCAGAATATCCTGAGCCGTGCACCCAAGCTCATTGGCGATCCGCTCGGCAACTCCCTGGATAAAGAACTCGTGCCGCTCTGGGGCATCGAGGCCCAGCAGCCGACATCGCCGCTCGATACATTTGAGCACCCCGTCCAGAAACCGAGGATCGCCAACAGGGACTTCCTTCCTAATCTCGGCGACGTTCTGCTGGGTGGGCTTCTCTGAATCACCCCCAGTCGTCTGCCGTGTACGGGTCGAGACCTTCTCCTTTAGCGACCGTTCCCAGCCAATCCAGTATTGTCGCTCGGCAGCATCGATCTTGATCGACTGTAGCTGAATATCGACTTTGGTAGCGACACGCTGCTCTTGCTGGTAGCGCTTTCTCAGTAGGTCGAGGTCTCGCTTTACCTGGACATGGCTAACACCGACAAGCTCAGCAATTTCTCGTAACGTCTTTTGCTGGGCGTTGAGGCTAGCGACCTCTGACAGTCGTTCCTCGATCTCTATCTTTTCAGGGGCTTTTGTTACCATGGTGTCACCGTTACTAGCTACTTATGTCAATCTCTATTTCATTGCTAGCCATGTACAACCTCCTCTTTGACTTTATGGTAGGGGTGCTCAATAAGCTGCTCGCAGATTTTGACTGCTACAGCAGCGACCTGGATTAACTCCCCGTACATAAGGGTGGTTGACCTCTTATCGATCATCGCCTCGGCAGCCTCGCCGACCTCTTCCATCAAAGCCAGGAGCAGGGTCGAGTATTTCCGAGGGCCTACGCCCCACTTATCGTCCTGGTGCTTCCGCTCGGTGGTGATCTGGGCAAAGACATCGAGTTGGGTCTGGCTGGGCAGGATAACGTTAACTGTCATCCTCGGGGTCCTCCTGTCGTCATTGTTGTAGCTCCTTGAGTGCTGTCAGGGCATCCTCGAACTTGTACCACCAGTAACCACCCTGATCCACCTGGTACTGGGTGTTCTCTATTAGCTTGCCTAGGCTGCTATCGCTAATCTGGTCTTCTTCTGTTTCCATTTATCCGACGCTCCAGACCTTCAGGTCAATGTAGACACTTATCACTTTCCACCATCCTGGTCGCCACAGCGCGAGGGCTGTTATCGCCGTGCCGTCTTTGCCAGCCCCATATGAGAGATTATGCTCGCCAAAGACGATGTGAATCCACTTGTGCCAGCGGAGTTTCCAGGTGCTCCGATCAGGGATCATTATTCCTCCAATTCGGGCTGCAGGCCCATCTCGGATAGTCGTTCCAACGTCACAGCGACGTAGGAAGGATCGATCTCCATCCCGTAGCAAATACGCCCTAGCTGATGAGCAGCGACGAGGGTAGTGCCAGAGCCGAGAAAGGGATCATAGACGCTGCCCCCTGAAAAGTCCTTCATCAAGGTAACCCACAAATCGAGCAGCCGTGGTGTTGGGTGGAGTTTCTTCCCACCGCCTGCAACATCTGCTTGTATAACGACAGGGTAATCATAAACGTCATGGGCTATTCGTCGGCCTTCAGGCTTGCCATACACCAAGATCGGGTCATAGCAAATAAACCCTCCAAGGGGCGAACGCGCCATGGAGTTACCTTTTGTCCAGATACACATCCATGTTGGTGTTGCAATCTGCCACCACATAGCTAGATCCGCCATGTGGCCTAGTCCAGGGGTAAAAACACACAGCAACGTTTGCTGCTGTGCCAGCGTGAACCATTGCCGAGAAAACAATTCATAGGCATCGCCTGATCGCCTATCAAGACTGCTGTGATATTCCTTACCCACGTTATACGGGGGGTCAGTTAAGCAAAGCTCCGCTCTCTCACCATCCATCAATCGACCAACATCGGCCTCGGAGGTCGAGTCCCCGCACATCACTCGGTGGTTGGCGATCTTCCAGACCTGGCCCAATTCCGTGCCCCACTTCTGCTGTAGCTCGTAGAGCTTATCCAGGCTATCGTCAGGGGCGGTCTGGACAGGGGCGAGCGATCCCATAAGATCGTGTAGCTCTTCGGCCTCGAATAGACCCTGCAGGATTTTGGAGTCGTCATCCCGTAGCTTTTTTAGGACATCAACGTCCCAGGTCGCTAGCTCGGCGGTGCGATTATCGAATAGGGCCAGGCGTCGCTTCTCTTCCTCGGTCAGCCCTGCGCGTCTCACAGCGACGATCTGCTTCCCGTCGGCCTCGACTACCTTCACTTCGTCAATTCCTGCCTTAGCCGCAGCGTTGATCGTAGCGTTCCCCGCCAGGACTCGGCCATCCTCGTCTATCACGATGGATCGAGCAGCACCCACCTCGGATAGGGACGACGAGATCATATCAACGTTACGATCATCGTGGCCTCTGGCATTATGAGGGTCGGGGGTCAGGTCGGAGAGCTTCTTGATGGGTTTGCTCAATTTCGCTTCACCCCGTTCTTATGTCCTATGAGAGGCTCGTCGTGCATAGTAGGGAAAGAGCAGGTGGGGCAGCCTATGATAGCCGTAGCAGTACTCACTCGCCCAGGCTCATCCTCCTGCGGATGCATCAGCGTCACCCAGTGCCCGTCCCGATTCTGCTGGATTATCCCGATGTAATTATCGAGAGGCTCGACCAGAGTCTGGATCATAGCGCCTCCAGTAACGGCTGCAGCTTGGATTGATGGGGCTGTATCCAGCGGTTGTATAGCTGGACAAACTCGATCTGCATTATCTCTCCCCTGGAGATCGTGACCTGGTCGGCCTTCTCCAGTTTAGCACCACAGCAGCGCATACCGTGCAGCGCTCCGAACAGGCCGTCGGATAGTTCGCCGTCGACCGCCCAGGCTGCCACCAGGAGGCGACTCCAGAGATTAGTGTCTTCCTCCAGGTCGGGACGAGGCTCGATCAGGTATTCAGTGCTCACAGTTCCCCCCTGCACTCGCGTAGCTCATCGCCCCTGTCGTAATCAACGTATTCCAATACATACTCCACGATGGTGTACCACTCAATCGGCGGGTCTCCCTCAACTCCTCCCCAATCCTTGCGATGAAATGTTCGCATCAAGAAGTGCCGTCCGTCGTACTCCAGCCACGGAATCCCACTGGGGATCGGGGTTGTCTTGGCGTATGTGGCGTCTGGTTTCCAGGGATGATTCTCCGCCAGATGCTTGGCATCCTTTAGCTCAGCCGCCGCACCCGCCAGCCCCGCAAAGCTGTGGTCTCCAGGATCGCGCATATAGACCACCCAGAGCTTGGAATCAATCATCTCACCACCGCGAAGACGGTCTCGTTTGGGGGTTTTACAGGTTTATCGTCTGGGCCTTTGAGGTAGGTGTTGATCCAGTGAGGAATCCACGCATCCTCTGTCTTATGGAAATAACGATGCCAGTGGCCTCGAACGAACCAGCGACAGGAGTAATCGAAATGCTTGTGCTCGTGGTCGTCGCTGGATCGCTGGTGGGTCTTCCTCAATCGAACGACGTTGACCTTCGGCTCGTGTATCTTGACGCCTACGTCCCTAACCTTGCGCGAACCAGAGACCTTGACCCGTTCAGGAACTAGTAGTTTTTGTTGGAGAAAGAGCAGGAAAGATAAAAATAACGAACTGTAATGCCGCACCTGGGATACGGACTCCGCTGCTAGTATCTCTTTCCCCCGTTCTATATGTGATATTTCTTGCTCGGTTGTCCTCCAATCAAACCCAGGGAAAAACCAGAGTTCCCCGTTCACAAACAACAGGGTTCGGTAACGTTCCAGAAGGGTGGCATGTTGCCGATCTTCCTGCAGAAATGGATGTAACGATGGTGAATGTCCAGGGGCTTTAACCCTGTCCCCAAACATAGGGGAGACCAAGGGATAAACATAATAAGTGGTTCCCTGCCCCATCAAACTCTCCCCAGTCTTCCCCCAGAGAAATCCTCCAACCCATCCATGGGGAGTTGCAACCAAATTCTCAAAATATACATAGCCAACTGGTTCGACAAATAGATCATCAGACACTGTGAATGGGGGCAGAACATTGGCAGCCGCCACTATTAGTTCCCCGATTTCCCGTGATACAAGAAATGGGTTGCTAGATAGCCAGGTATTAACCATGCGAGGAATCAGTTGTTTCTTTGAGACCCATCGACGAATTCGATGTACCGATCCCCGCACCTGCTCATTAGGAAACGCAGAACCAGCCAGCGCTTGTGATACAGAATGATCAATAGACCTCGTGTATTGTTGGGAAATATAGCGCCCTCCATCCCCACGCCAAAAAGCCAATTGGTGTAGGCGCTCCCCCATTGCATCTTGATATGTGATTAACTCATTCACCTAACACCCCCCTGACTTCGTCAACACTATGGACGACAGCCACCTGTGCCCCAGCCCCCTGCCACTTTCGCAGGGCAGCCTCCTGGATTGATGTTGGTTTGTTGGGGGCAACCTTGACCTCGAACTCGTAGTGTCGGCCTCGGTAGCAGACCATGATGTCAGGGTTACCAGCACGGGCTAGCGGCGAGCCATGCCTTTTCTCGTAGTGGCAGCCTGGTAGCTGCTTTAGATAGGCAGTGATCGCCCGTACCACACTGGCCTCCCTGACTCGTTGCTTCGGCATATGTTACCACACCTACGGAATAGAGTCAAACTGGCCCACCGACCTGCGACGCAGCTTAACAGGTCGGTGGGCCAGGGAATTAGTCGGTCTTTAGCCCTTCACAATGAAGTCCGACATCACCTGGGGAGCGGCTGAGTCAAACCCAACAAGCTCCAAATTGCCAGGGTCTTTCGGATCAGAGATGCGACTCTCGGTCGCGGTGAAGCCAACCACGATCAGGCGGGCGTTGATCCCAGACTTCTCGCGGTACGTCTTCAGCGCCTGGATAGGATGAATGCTCCCCGCCCAGGTCTCGTTGTCGGTGTAGACGACGAAGGCATCGTACTCAGCGCCAGCCTTGGCAGCCTCGACCATAGGCAAAGCACAGTCTGTGCCGCCCATTCGGAGACCCTCCATGTAGCTGGTCACGGCGCTAATCTTCTGGCCTCGCTGAATCCGCAGCCGACGGTAGTCAGTACAGAACCCGAATACGTCGAAGTTGGTTTCGACGTTCATGGTCACCAGCGTCATTGCCGCAGCCGCCTCCCGTGGGGAGAGCCGAGGGATACCAGCAATGTAAGCGCCCCAGCCACTCATCGAGCCTGAGATATCCACCGCCAGGCACAGCCGTGCGTTGGTTGGCTCAACGATCTGGAAGGCCAGGTAAAATGCCTTGTCCAGGGCGTCGGTGATAGCTGGAGTAGGAGTCCAGGTCAGATTACCTCGCACCCCCCGCCCGCTGTCGTATACACGCAGCGCCGATAGGATCGAGATCGGGTGAATCCGAGCCTTCCGTAGGCGCTCCACGTCGAGCAGCCGCTCGGTCACAATGTCGATTAGCTCCTGCTTGGTCGAGTGCTTCCCGAACAGATTGATCGCTGACATACGTCCCAGGTTGCGGATCATCGCGGTCATCGGCATCCGCTGCAGGAGCGACTCCCAGACGCCAGTCTCCTTCAGGAACTGGGTCGGGATCATCTCGTGGGTGAACCGATACTCGTCGATCAGGTGAATCACCGCCTCGGCAGTCTCCGCCTTCTGCAGGGCCTCGAAGGAGGCGATGTAGTTAGCCTCACCGCCACCATCGGCAGGAGGCACATCGCCATCCACAATCCACTTGTAGATCATGTTGTGGATAGGAGTGGCAGGCTCTGGGTGAGTCACCCGCAGGATGTCCGCGTTAGACCAGCCACCCCGCTGGCGATGCTTCGTCACCTGGTAGGCCAGGCGGTCGGAGTTCTTCGCATTGTACCAGCCACCAACCGCAGACCGACGGCCTCGACTCCAGCCCTTCATCCCATCGACGTACGCGCAGTACTCCATCAGGTGGGAGGCG
>CEPZ01081502.1_pt1 | contig 10665 bp, 15 predicted proteins | sample 530461 | NCBI WGS metagenome assembly CEPZ01 (sample SAMEA2620106, study PRJEB7988) | marine metagenome | isolation source: saline water (ENVO:00002010), including | reverse complement strand
AAGAGATGGTTGCTCATTGGAATAAGGTTAAAAAAGTTGATGCTAAAAGATCTCAGCCTATTTTGAATAGTATTCTACAAAAATGTAATGTTAAGGCCTTGTCTTTAGGTAATGAAGTTGGGCTTCCTCCTCATATTCCTTTTCCTAGGTTGGCTTTAAAGTCTGATGTAGGTGTTGAAAAGCAAGCTGCTTAATCTCTTCTTTTAACCTTTAACTCTTCTTAAAACCCATAATTATATAAATCATAATATAGTGCCCACTACTAATGTTTATTCGTGTTAAGAAAAGAAAAAATAAAGCTGGTGAATTGAAAGCTTATGCTTATGTTGTTGAGAGTTCTTACAAAAAAAGAAAGAAATCTCCTCGTCAAAAAGCTAAAAAATATTTAGGAAGAGTTTATTATTTTAATTGTGAAAAGGCTGTTTTTGAGGGTTTTACACCTGAATGGATCATAGACAATGACTATCAGACAATCATTAAAACTTTAATTATTCGAGAATTAAAACAACTTGGTTTTATTGAAAAAGGTGGGGTTTGGGAAAATAAGCTTGTTGTTGTAGACATTGCTGCTCGAAGGGTTTGGCATAAAGATGGCAAAAATGAGGTTTGTATAGCTTTAAATGAGGGTTTTTTAACAAAATATACTTTAAGGCGCGTTTTGGATTTTAAGCCTCCTGAAGCCCTCGAGCGCCAAATTGGAAAAGCCTTGGGCGACGCCATAGTGTCGGCAGGTGTTCAAATCGACCAAAGGCTGTTTATCTCGTTATTCCGGAAGATTATCGACTCACTCGGATAAGCATCGTCCAACATTGTCTAGACAGTGTCTGGGATTGTCCAAGATTGTCTGGGTCAAAACAGACAATGGTCAAAACCGTAAAACGTCCGAAAACACTTCTTACAGAGCCTAGGAAGGCTTATATACTAAAACGTCTTACTAGTTAAAATCCAACAGAGGAGGTATATTATAATGGATGAAAATATAAAAATAGCGTTTTCAAGAGTGAAAACAGACATAGATTTCTTAAAACAAGAAACAAAAGAGAACAAAAAAGCCATATTAGAGCAAAAAGAGCTCTTAAAAGCTTTAAATACCAAAATAGATAAATTATTAGAGGTTAGGCTTGAAAAAAAGGAAAATTCCTCTTTTTTTGAAACTTCCAGTGGAAATGAAGGGGTGGACAACAATCGTCAACAGTCAACAGTCAACAATGGACAATGGCAGACAATGATTCAAGAGGCAAAACAAGAAAAAGAAGCAGAAAGAAGTGTTCAGACAATCAATGAAATACTCAAATCACGCTTCGATAGTCTCACAGACCGCGAATTCGCAACATACGTGACTATTTATGACCTTGAGAAGGAAAAGATAGATGTAACCTACGCTGACGTAGCTCTAAGATTAAAACTCTCAGAATCATCAGTTAGAAGCCATATATCACACCTTTTGACCAAGAAAGTACCTTTAACGAGAGAAAGATATTTTAACGGTAGATCTTTAGTTTTTATCAAAAAAGGCTTTAAAGACCCAGAAATGCTTTCTAAACTCATAAAGATGAGACAACGAAAGAATACTCAGACAACGCTTTTCGACATTTAACCCTCACTTTATTAATTTAAAGACCAAATTGGGGTTTTTCGCCTAAGTAGCTTACACTTAACTAACACTCAACGAGTATAAAAACACACAGTTTTAAGCCTATTTTGTAGGGTTTATTCAGTTTAAACCCTCACTTCTGCCTAACTAAGCCTTTTTCATCCTCCTTTTCAGACTCTTTTATTCCTTTTCAGCTCTCAAATAGCTCACTTTACCCATACCTCACTTTCCTTAAAAGGAGCCTGTTTTAATGTTTTTTAGGTCTTATTTAACTCTCTTTTATCCTTCTTTTGATCTTAAAAGTCTCTCTTATACTACCTCTCACTTCTCATAAAAGGAGGCTATTTTGGCCTATTTTATCCCTGTTTGAGCTCTCTTTATGATTATTTTTCTAACTCTCTCTTTTCTCTAAATAAGCCTATTTTAGCCTTTTTCTAGTGCTTTATTTACTAAAAAACCCTTTTTTACCCATTTTCACCCGTCGACGACGCGTCGACGACACGTCTACGAACAGTCTATAGACGTCTACGACGTTTCGGAGACGCTTGCCAAAAGGTTTAAAAACTTCTACTCTTTCTTTTTTCTTGAAAAGTGGTGTGGTTTTTTAAAAAAAAGAAGGAGCCTGATTTTAATTATCAGCGTGAGCTTGCTTTTATTCAAGCTAATTTGCATGATTCTTTTTCAAAGATTAAACAAGATATGAAAATTATGAAGGATTGGATTTCTCACTTGAATGATCGTGATAATGAGCGTGTTAAGGCTATTGATCAAATGGGTTCTCGTGTGGATGAGCTTGGTGAAACTCTTTCTTATGTGAATTTGGCTCAGGAACAAATGCAGATTGCTGAGAAGTCTGGTCCTAGTCGTGTTATTGAAGAGCTTGAAGATGCTCCTGTTCCCAGTTTTGATGTTTTGGATAGTCTTACTGATACGCAGCAGGCTATGTTTCAGCGTGTTGGTCTTCTTTTGAATGAGACTGGCCAGGATTGGTTGGCTATTAAGACTTTGGCTAGTGAGTTGTATCCTAATAAGGTGTATGATCAAGTTCGTTCTACTACTTCTGAGTATGTTGGTATTCTTGTTGATTCTGGTTTGCTTGAAAAGCGTCGTCGTGGTAAACAAACTTATGTGAGTTTAACTAAAAATGGTGAGCAATTTTTCAAAAAAGTGAAGGGTAGTACTCTTACAAAAGAAGTTAGAGAAGATTAAAACTTATAATCATTGCTTAAAGGTTATTTTCATTGATAAAAGACAAAAATATTTTAAAAGATGCTGGAAAAAGTTGCCCTGATTGTCCTAGTTCTTTACATGTTGGCCAAGAGCGTTTTAAAGATGGTTTATACGCTGTTGAGTACTGTAAACAGTGTGGGTTTCGCTTTGAAAAACCTTTACCTAAATAGGACAAGATTCAGCTATTGATGCTAATTTCTTGTTTATTCCTTCCCAGTCTATATGCTGCATGAATTTCTCTACATAGTCTTTTCTTGCTGTTGAATAGTCCAAAAAGTAGGCATGTTCATAGACGTCTAAGACTAGTAAAGCACTACAATCCCAGACTCCTCCATGGTTATGTACATCACAGACATAGTTCCTTAACTTTCCTTCTTGCCAATCGTATGCTAGTACTACCCATCCTCTTGAGGCTAATCCACATGCTTGGAATTCTTTTTGCCAGTTTTCTACACTACCAAAATCTCTTTCTAGTAATTCTTTTATTTTTCCTTCTGGTGTTCCTGTTCCTTCTTGCATGTTGTCAAAGTATGCTTCATGTAATCTTACTCCATTGACTGCGAATGTTTCTTCAACTTTTAATTCTCTTAAATCACTATAGGTTGGGTTTGTTCCTTCTAAATTTATTTCTTTTATCTTCGCCCTAATCTTGTCTGTGTTTTTACAATAGCCTGCATACAAAACATCGTGATGTTCTGATAATTGTTTTTCTGTTAGAAATCCTTCTATTTTTTTGTATTTGAGTGGTTTAACTTCTGGCATAATATCAGCTCCTTGTGTTTTTATTTTGTAATTATGTTAATTTATAAGGATTATTGCAATGAAAAAGTAAGAAAATATCTTTTAGGTTTTTCTTAAAAGTTTTAAGCATAGTAATATTTATAAAGAATAAAAGCACTTTTTAATGTATGGGAAAAGGGTGGAATAGACAGCAAAAAAGTTTCTTTTTATCGGTTGTTTTAGTGTTAAGTGCAGCTATTGTCTCTAATTCTATGGCTCCTGGTGCTACTGGCTTGTTTTATACTTATGAGCTTAATGTTGATAGAGAGCCTGGAAGCGTGGATCATAGATTTGGAGTGGATAGTGGTGCTGGTTTTTATGGTGGAGATCGTGCTCCTGTAAGAACAAACCCTAGTAGTATTTCTCGTGATGTTGTTAACTTTGGTAGTAGGGATGAAGTTTATGCTACAGAAGCAATTCCTTGTGGAAAAAGGGCTAGTGTTTTTGCAACTAGTTGTGATAAGGATCGTGCTTGTCCTGATGGTATGGTGTGTGATTTTGCTGGTTCAGAAAGAAACTGTTTTTGTGTAGAAAAATAAATTAATAATCTTTTAATTTTTTATTAAAACTTTTAGGCAGTAGAAAAGTATATTAATTCAGCTGTTTTAGTGATTTACATGGCTAAAAGGGTATTTATTGTTCATGGTTGGGATGGATTTCCTGGTGAAGGCTGGTTTCCTTGGCTTAAGATGGAGTTAGAGGCTAAGGGTTTTGAAGTTTTTGTGCCTCAAATGCCTGATGCTAGTAATCCTCGTATTCAAAATTGGGTTCCTGCTGTTAAGCAAGTCGTTGGCTCTCCTGATCAAGATACTTATTTTGTTGGGCATTCTATGGGTTGTCAAGCTATTGCTCGATATTTAGAGTCTTTGCCTGAGGATGTTGTTGTAGGAGGCGCTATCTTTGTTGCTGGTTTTTTTAAGCGTTTGACTGGTGTTGATAATAATCCTGAGGAGAAAGAGATTGATCGTCATTGGCTTACTACTCCTCTTGATTTGGCTAAGGTCAAGCCTCACTTAAAGAGGAGTGTTGCTTTGTTTTCTGATGATGATCCTTTTGTTCCTGCAGATAATCAAGGTGATTTCAAAGAAAAGCTAGGGTCTGAGGTTATTGTAGAACATGGGAAGAAACACTTCAGTGGATCTACTGGAACACTAGAAATACCTGTTGTGCTCGAAAAACTGCTAGAAATGGCTAAATAAGAGAGTTTTGACGGTTCACATAAGCTACATTATACGTAATATTAGTTATTTGAATAATCTTTTAGACATATCATTCACTTTCTGGCTTAAATCATCAATCTTTGAACATGATTCATGTATTTCAAAGTTATCAAACGTTGAATCTATAGCTTTACCTTTTGATACTTCTAAATGGGATGAAGATGTTTTAGAAAGATTAAGAACTTTACCAGACTATGTTAGAAATGTTTTGAATCTTTAAAATTTCCAAAAACTTTATATACTATAGTCAATTATATACTCACTATGGCAACTACTATTCAAATCAGTGAAAAGCTACTTTCTGAATTAAAAAGCAAAAAGATGTATGAAAAAGAAAGCTATGAAGAAGTAATCTGGGATCTTATTGAAGATACAGAAGAGTTATCTGAAGAAACAAAAGAAGAGATTAAGCTTGCTGAAAAAGAGTTTAAAGAAGGAAAAATTTATACTCATGAACAAGTAAAAAAAGAGTTAGGGTTATAGTATGTATGAAATTACTTATTCTAGAATTGCTTTAAAAAAACTTAGCAAGCTTGAAAAACCTTTAAAAGAAAGGATTTTAAATTCTCTTGAGCGTATAAGAATCAGGCCAGAAAGCTATATAAAAAAGCTTGTAGGTAATTCTTATTATTCTTTAAGAGTTGGTGACTATCGTATTATTTTAAATCTTACAAAAAATCAATTGAAAATTCTTGTTTTAACTTTAGGGCATAGAAAAAAAGCATATAAATAGGCTACTTCTAAAGAATGTTTTGAATCTTTAACTACTAGTTGGGTGATTATATTTTGCAAAATGTTTGCCTATTTCAGAACAACCATAAAATAATACATTCACTGCGATTAATCCTATTCCTATGTATTGTGCTGCATTATTTCCTGTTTCTTGGTCTACTCCTAAAAGCACTAAGCCTGTTGCTAATGTGATTAAACTAGTTTTTGGAAGTCTTCTATATTGGAGACTAAGCTGTTCTACGATAGTTTGTGCTAATTCTCTTTCTTCTGAAGTAGAATCATCTTTCTGAGTTACCATAGTAACCTATATACTACACTATATACTTATAAATCTTCCTGTTAAGTAAGTTCTTCAAAGAATTTTTTTTATTTATAGTAAGCTATACCTACATTAGAAGTGTCCATGATATGGAATTTTGGATCTACTAATCTTAATGCATATTTGTTTCCTGCTTTAACAATACTACCTTTGTAACTTCTTCCATAATTAATAAAATCTACATTTCCTTGTGTATCATAAGTGAAAGATTTACTGCCTTGTACAAACATGTCTTGTACAGCTATTGTTCTAGCTGTTGTGTCTATTTTAGTAATTGTCCATACACTTGGGTGGAAATCATATCCTGTTGGACAACCATTAGGTCCACAAATATTAATTTCCGAAAAGGCCATTGTTTCTCCAATCCCTACTTGTTTTTTCGGATTAGCATAACTCATTAAATAAATTCTTGGTCTTCCGTCTGGATAATATCTTCCTTCATTTAGAATGATTTTAATTGTTTCTCCTTTGTAAATTAAATCTGCTGTTTTTTGTCCGAAGTAACTATTGATTGTTTGTAAAGTAAACTGTTTTGTTCCTGTTCTTTTATTTGCAAGTGTAATGTCTGGACTAAAAGGGTCGTAAGCTACGAATTGAACTAATTCATTTCCTTGTGTAGTTCCAGATGGTACTAAGAAGAAATCTCCTAAAGCTGCTTCTATATATTGAGGAAGTTTGTTTGGTTGCTCATCTATTTCTATAGGTGGCATTGCAATTTGTTGCCCTGTTATACTATTTTGATTTGTTGCAAAGAATCCTACTAGTAAAATTATTACTGCTAATAATAACATCCCTCTCTTTTCCATTATTTTTTGGTATCTATTCTGCTATATAAACATGTTGATTTCTTTCCAAATGTTTATAAACTTTCCATTACTGTAATTGTTTCATGGCTTTAACTACTAATCCTCAAGTGTGGAAGATTTTGAGTGTTGTTTTTATTATTATGGCTTTAATTTTGGGTGTTTTGTTTTACTTCAAAGATATTTTTGTTACTCTTCTTTTAGGTGTTTGTTTAATTTTTATTACTTGTAAATTGCGTACTCTGTATCATCATGTCTTTCGTAGAAGATTGCCAGATGGTTGGTTCAAAACTTTTATTTTAATTGTGATTGTTGTTGCTTCTTTGTCTGCTATGTATTGGTTGGTTGATCATACTGTTACTGAAATTCAAGATGTTATGTATATTACGACACAGGATTTTTCTGATGATGCAACTTTGTTGGATGTGTATTCTGCTCGTATTGCTCAATTTATTCCTTCTAAGGTTGAGGCTGTTGTTTTTACTTCTGAAAATCTTGCAAAGATGAAATCTTTTTTCTTGAAGGAATTAGGCAGTAGTATTCCTATTTTAACTAAACAATTATTAACTGCTTTATTGATTGTTCCTTTGCTTTTCTATTTGTATTTTCGTCGTGGAAAAAGATTATTGCAAAGGTTTTATTTGAGTATTCCTAAGAAGTTTTCTCGTAGTGTGAAATGTACTGTTGTTGATGCTTCTCGTGAGTTAAATGATTATTTTACTGGTAAATTAATACAAAGTGCTGTTATTGCTTTGATTTGTGTTATTGGTTTTTCTATTTCTGGTGTTAAGGCTTGGTTGTTTTTTGGTTTGTTAGCTGGTATTTTAAACATTATTCCTTTTATTGGTCCTCTTTTAGGTGCTATTCCTCCTTTGTTTATTGCTTTGCTTGATCCTTCTGGTAGTGTTGCTTTGGGTGTTTTAGTTACTGTTGTTGTTGCGCAGTTGGTTGATAATTTTTATCTCCAGCCTTTCATGTTGTCTAGTCGTGTGAAGCTTGATCCTCTTTTGGCTATTTTGTTAGTGCTTGCTTTTGCTAAATTGTTTGGTGCTTTAGGTATGATTTTGGCTATTCCTATTTATTCTGTTTTTAAGATTACTTTACGTGAGTTGTATTCTGAATTAATTTTAGTGTATGGTAAGCATTAAAGGTCATCAAAAGGGCTTTTTACTTTCTTTAATTGTTCTGTACTTACATAAACATATCTTTCTGTTGTACTTATACTTGCATGTCCTAACAATTCTTGTATTACTCTAATATCTGTTCCTGCTTCTAAGAGGTGTGTTGCAAAACTACTTCTTAGTGCATGACAAAACACTCTTCTTTTTATTCCTGCTTCTTTTGCTGCTTTTTGCACCACTTTCTGTGCCATTCTTATGCTTAGATGCGATCTCCCTCCTTCTCCTGGGAAGACATATTTGGAGTCATGCTTTCTTTCTTTTAAATATTCTTTCAAATGTTTTACTAAATTTTTGCTTAAGATTATATGTCTGTCTTTTCTTCCTTTTCCTGAGAGTACTCTTCCCATGTTTTCACTAAAATCTAAACTATTTACTTGCATTTTTACTGCTTCGCTTACTCTTAGTCCTGATGAGTACAAGAATTCTATTAACAAACTATGTTTTTTATTTTTCACACTTCTTAACATATTTCTTATTTCTTGTTTTGTTAATACTGTTGGTAATTTATTTTCTTTTTTTGGTGGTTTTATTTCATCAAATATTTTTTTCTTTAAGATTGTTTCATAATAGAACTTTAAAGAAGATAATGTTAAGTTTACTGATGCTGGTCTTTGTTTTTTGTCTGCTAATAAATACCCTAAGTATTTTTTTATATCTCGTTCTTGTATTTCTTTAGGATTTTTTTTGATATAATCAAGAAATCTTTGGTTGTGCACTGTGTATGCTTTTATTGTTGCTGGTGTACATCCCATTAATTTTAATTCTGTTGTTAATTCGTCTATCACTTTTCACCTCTCTACTTTTTTATTTTTTTCAACATTTAAAAAGGTTCGTATAATCTTAATCGGAAACTTTTTAAACAACAATTCCTTAAATTTACTTAGGAGAGGTGATAAAAATAGGTGTTGGAGATTGGATTGTAGCAAGAAGTGATAATTTTAAGTTTTTGATGTCTAAATTACGTGATCACCAAATCACCACTAAGTCTTCTTTTACTAAAGTGAAGCAAAAACATAAAACTGTTGATGCAAAAATTGATTCTCAAGAGAAGCGTATTAAAAAATTAGAGAGAACTTTGAAAGCTATACAAGAAGTTCCTGCTATTCGTGTTACTAGACGTAAGAAAAGACGTTAAAGTAGGTTAATACTTACTTTGTTTTCTAGTTCTATTCCTTTACTTTTACTATAGCCTTGATTAACTTCTAAAACATACAATGCTTTTTCTTTTGGTGTATAGTTCTTACAAGGGCTTTTTTTACAAAGTTCAGCTTGTATGATGTCTACTACTCTTAAATCTTCAGAAATAAAAATTATGTCTAAAGGAATATAAGTGTTTTTCATCCAAAAACTATGCATATCTTCTCTTTCAAAAATAAAGAACATACCTTTGTTTTCTTCTAACGCATCTCTATGCATTAATCCTAATGCTCTTTCTTCAAGAGTGTCTGCTATTTCTACAAAAACATTTCCTAATGGTTTTCCACCTTCACTTGCAAAAGAAACTGAGGATTCTTCTATTGATCTTGTACAACTTGTTAAAAAAATAAGAGTGATAAAGAAGAATAAGTAAGGAGCTTTCATCCGAAATAGCTTGGTTCTCTTTTTTGTTGGGTTTTTGTTGCTACTTTTGCTTTTTCTACTAATCCTTGTACTTTGCTTTCAAATTCTTTTGCTTTTGCTAGTAGTGGTTTGTAGTCTACTTTTAAGTTCAAATAATTGTCTAGTATTTTGATAATTTCTGCTGCTGCTCTTGAATCAGGTAAAGCACTATGTGTTTCTGCAAAGAATGAAGTTACATTCATTTTTTTTCTTAACAACAATGCTCCTGTCACTCCCATAATTATTCCTTCTTTTAATGGTTGTACATTCATTTTTTTTAATTTTTTGTTTGTTCCCATATAGAAAGTTCTTGAGTCTTTTGTTGCTGCTTGACTACCTACTCCTTCTAAACTGATTATTTCTTTTGCTTTCATTTGTTTTGCAACGTTTACTATTGCTTCTGCAAGTTGCCATTCTAGTCCTTGTACACTACTGAGTGCATAAATAATTACTATGTTAAATTTTTGTGAATAAAATATCCCTATTGGTTCTATTGGCTCCCCACTATGGACTGCTACTACTGGTGGTAATTCTTGTACTCTTATTCTTCCTATTTCTTTTGCTTCTAAATGTTTGACTAAGAATTCTGTTGCTATTGTCCCTACAAGTCCAAAACCTGGAAATCCTTCAATAATTGTTGGGTTCTTTGGTTTTTTATCTAATGTCACCTGCATACTATTTCTTTTCTGTCCTTTGTTTATATAGTTTTCTTTTATGTCCTAAATAAGAACTTTTTTAAAAGGATAAGGAATAGGTTTGCTCATGTGGGCTCGTAGCTCAGCCTGGTTAGAGCACTTGACACTTTATTGTGGGTGAAGCTCTTAAAGCTCTAGAAGTTAACTAGGCTAGTGATACCAAGGGGTCGAGGGTTCAAATCCCTTCGGGCCCGCTATTTTTTTATTGCAACACTTCAAAGAACGTATTAAAAATAGGCTTATCTGTTGTTACTGAATAAAATGTTGCTCCCATTTGGTTTGCTAAGTGTTTTATTCTTTTGTTATGTTCTTGTAATTTGTCTAAATAGTTTTTTCTTGCAAAGGGGTTTAATGATGCTTTCATGAAGGTTTTTGTTTCTAAGTCTTTTAACTTAAATTCTCCTTTTAATTTCATTGTTGTTTCTACTTCATCTAACACTTGGATTAAGATTATTTCATGATTTTTAAAGCCAAAGAGTGATCTTTTTATTTCTTCTAAGTCATACAAAAAA
>CEPZ01009222.1_pt1 | contig 10667 bp, 6 predicted proteins | sample 530461 | NCBI WGS metagenome assembly CEPZ01 (sample SAMEA2620106, study PRJEB7988) | marine metagenome | isolation source: saline water (ENVO:00002010), including | reverse complement strand
TGTTTGTGGGACAATACTGTGTAAATTCCGTTATGAAACGCCTCTGGCTCATATTATTTGTATTTTCCTTATTAATCGGACAAGAAGCGGCATTTACAAGGGATTTATCACCCTTATTAGTTGGGCAAGAAAATCCTTTTCCAAAAACTCCTGATCAGCAAATTGTTACCCAGGCTGAAGAGAAGATACTTTTTGTAGGGAATAGTTTCACTTATTACTGGAATCTTCCATCTATTGTTGAATCCATGGCAGAAGAAAAAGGAATATTTTTAGATATTCATCAATCAACAGCAGGTGGCGCAACCCTTAAACAACATTGGAATGGAGATAAGGATTTAAATACGAAGGAATTAATTGAAAATGGATCATTTACAATCGTGGTGTTACAAGATTATAGTTCAAATCCTTTAATTAAACCTGAGGAGTCTAAGGAATATTTCAATCGTTTTATTCAACTAGTAAAATCCAATCAAGGGAAAGGGGTCATTTATGGGACATGGATGTTTCCTGCTATTAGTCACAAGAAATATGAGGGTGTTGATCCAGTCCAACATGCTTTGCAACCTGTTTACAATAAGACAGGCTCAACAATAGCACCTGTTGGGACTGCATTTAGATTATTTCAAAAACAACATCCAGAAATACCCATTTTCACAAGCGACAATAAACATCCATCTGCGGTTGGGTCTTATTTGGCAGCTTGTGTTTTCTTAAAATTACTAACAAGAGAATCACCATTAGGACTATCTAGAAGATTTGAGCGAAAAGATGAGTTTGGGAAGAAAGTATTTTTAATAATGGTCGAAAAAGGCGCTGCTGCTAAATGTCAGGCTATTGTTGATCAAATGACCATAAAATGAAACGCCTCTGCTTCAAATAAAGGGGAGGTTGTTACTACTGATACTTATATATATACCAGCAAAATAACTAAATCACATATTTCGGACAAGACGAACATAATTATAAATACGGATGGTATCGCCTTGAAGGCCATGGCCTTGCTTTTGTTTTGACCGGAATTCCGATATATTTTCTTTTATTCAAAAACTGCTAAAAATCATTAAATAAGGGCCCATAAGCCTTAACTAGGAGGAGTTGTGGTGAGACGGTTGTGGATTATTCTATTCATTTCTGGTATTGGAATCGCTGAAGAAAAAGTGGACAGTCTTGGGAATAAACTTCCCCTAAAACCCACACGGACCATTTCATTTAATACGACGGAGGGCACCTGGATGTCTCTGGATGTATCTCCTGATGGCCGGAATATTATGTTTGACTTGGTGGGAGATATTTATACGATCCCTTTTCGGGGCGGTGAAGCTAGCCAGATGACCTCGGGCATTGCCTTAGATTCCCAACCGGTATACTCTCCTGATGGCCGAATGATCGCTTTTGTTAGTGATAGGGGTGGTTCAGAAAACCTGTGGGTGGCCAACGTGGGTGGTAACAGACCAAAACAGCTTAGTAAGTCCAATAATGGGCAATATGCATCCCCTGTTTTTTCAAACGATGGCAATTATGTTTTTGTTTCTCAAACGACATGGCCTCAACGGACATTTGAAATATGGATGTATCATATTAAAGGTGGTTCTGGGATTCAGATCACGAAATCAAATCCCGATGGCAATACACCTGGGAACCAAAGAAAAAATGCATTAGGGGTATCCCTTTCGCCAGATGGCAAATACATGTACTATGCCAATCGCCGAGGTGGTTTTTCTTATAATGCCTCGTTTCCCATGTGGCAGGTTGCAAGGCGAAATATGGTTACGGGAGAGGAGGATATCATTACTCGATCCGAGGGTAGTGGGATCAAACCTAAAATTTCGCCAGATGGAAAATATTTAGTGTATGGCACAAGGTATCAGACCCAAACAGGACTTCGGATTCGCAACCTTAAAACTGGCTCTGATGATTGGTTGATCTATCCAATTGTGCGAGATGACCAAGAATCGCGATTTACGAGGGATGTGCTTCCGACTTATGATTTTACACCCAATAGCAGAGAATTAGTGTTTACCAAAGATGGTGGATTTCATCGAATAAACTTGAAAACACGGACCGTAAAGAATATCCCTTTTAACGCAGATGTCATACTCGATGTTGGACCGGAGTTGAACTTTCCCTTCAGAATCAGTGATAATGCCATTGAATCTCGGATCATAATGGATCCGGTTATTTCACCAAATGGAAGGGATATTGTTTTTTCAACCTTCATGCATCTTTTTTTAGCTGATGTGGAAAAAGGCAAGCACCAACGATTGACCAAAAGTACATCTGGTGAATTCCACCCGTCATGGAGTCCAGACGGCAGGTATATTATTTATGTCACTTGGGAAGCCGGTGGTGGCCATATTTGGAAGGTCAAAGCGGATGGAAAAAGCAAGCCGGTCAAACTCACAAAAACATTGGCTTTCTATTCTAACCCAGTATTTAGTCCGGATGGAAAAACTATTGTAGCCCTACGGGGATCGGCCATTGAGCGGCTCCGAACTCAAGGCGAATTTGGCGGACCCAGCGTGCCGATGGACCTAATTTCATTGAGGGAAAAAGGGGGCGAAGCTACTTTAATAATGCCTTCTAAAGGGCTAGGAAAACCATTTTTTACGAACGACTCGAACCGTGTGTATCTAAATGGATTTAGTTATGGGGGAATAGGTAGAGGGAATGGTCTCATTTCGGTTCGATTGGATGGTACAGACCGAAGAGAGCACTTGGCGGTTAAAGGAAAAGGATTCTATGGTAGCGATAAACCGGTGAACGCACGGGATATTCGATTAAGCCCCGATGGCCAATGGGCTTTGGCAGGTGTGAATAACCAATTATATGTATTGCCTGTCCCCAAAGTGGGCGGAAAAGCCCCGACAGTTAATGTTGATAGTCCTTCAATTCCGGTAAAGAAATTGACCCATGTGGGTGCGGACTATTTTGATTGGGCAAATGGGGGAAGGACAATTACATGGTCCGTTGGATCCACTTTTTACCAATTACCATTTGATTCTGTTTCATTTGAAACTATTAAGAAGGATTCCTCCAAGAAGGGATTGCCCGCAATACCAGCAAAAGAAACGAAGATTACAGTTAAAATTGATCGCGCTATTCCAAATGGGATGGTTGCCCTGAAAGGTGCACGAATTATTACAATGGATGGAGATGAGGTGATTCGAAATGGGGTAGTATTGGTAAAAAATAATCGAATCCATAAAGTGGGGCCGGTAAACTCGTTCCCAATATCAAAGGACGTAAAGGTGATAAATGTTCATGGGAAGACTATTGTCCCTGGTTTCGTAGATACCCATTCACATTGGGGGGAAGTACGCAAAGGAATCCTTGATCTCCAAAATTGGACATTTTTGGCAAACGTGGCCTGGGGAATCACTACGGGATTGGATGTACAAACTTCCACAAATGACATTTTTGCCTACCAAGATCTTTCTGATGCAGGTAAAGTAATTGGTCCTAGAGCATTTAATACAGGTCCGGGCATATTTTCTAATAACAACTTTCAAAGCAAGGAAGAAGCGTTGGGGGTTATGAAACGGTATCGTGATCATTACGGAACTCGTAATTTAAAATCATACTTAGCCGGGAATCGAATTCAGCGGAATTATATTGTCCAAGCTGCCCATGAACTGGGAATGATGCCCACAACAGAAGGGGCTCTGGATCTTAAACTTGACCTAACCCATGCCATAGATGGATTCCATGGTAATGAACATGCCTTGCCTATTACACCTTTATATAGGGATGTGGTGGAACTAGTCGCTCAGTCTGGCATGACTTATACACCCACATTATTAGTGGCATACGGAGGGCCTTGGGGAGAGAATTATTATTATACTACAGAAGAGATTCACGATGATCCAAAAGTGCAGCGGTTTATTCCAGATAATATCGTGCAATCCCGGACGCGTCGTCGACCTTGGTTTCGTAAGGATGAACATGTTTTCTCAAAATTAGCAATTGAAGCAGCAAAGATCGTAGCTGCTGGCGGATTGGTGGGTGTTGGTGCCCATGGCCAATTCCAAGGATTAGGTTACCATTGGGAATTATGGTCACTACAAAGTGGCGGCATGGGTGAAATGGAAGCATTACGGGCAGCCACACTCAATGGTGCAAAAATTATTGGCGTTGGCGATGATATTGGTTCTTTGGAGATGGGTAAATTGGCCGATTTAGTCGTTTTAGATGAAAACCCACTAGATGATATTCGTAATACAAATTCTGTGCATATGGTTATGAAAAATGGATTTCTATATGATGGTAATACCATGAATCAGGTATGGCCTGCAAAAAAGAATTTGGCACCATTATGGTGGTGGAACGACGGACCAGAAAACTAGATAATTCACCAGCCCCAAATGCATATACGACCTTTTATTCTTTGCCTCATTATATCCTTATATTCGGTCGTTGCCCAGGATCGACCCGAGGTTGTGGCCACTCGAACGGAATTAACCATCAAGGTTGACGGCCTGTTAGATGAACCTGTTTGGGCGACCATAGAGCCTATAGCCGAATTTGTTCAGCGCCTTCCCATGGATGGGGGTGAACCCACAGAAAAATCTGAAATGCGGATTGCTTATGATGATCATTACCTCTATTTCGGATTTACATTTTTTGACTCAGAACCGGAGAAAGTCCGGGCCACGATCTTAAACCGCGGCGGGTGGATTCATAGAGATGATAAACTGGAAATTGCCTTAGACACCTACCACGACCGCCGCAATGCCTACCTATTCGAAATGAATCCACTGGGGACCCAAGATGATGCCCTTATCACAGATGAAAATCGCCCTGGATTGGACGAGTGGTCATGGGATGGTGTATATATTAGTGAGGGTAATATCACGGATTTTGGTTGGGTGCTGGAGGTGGCCATTCCTTGGACGACATTGCGGTTTCCCTCTAAAGAAGAATTGACTATGGGGTTGGCGATCAAACGGTATATCAACCGGAAGAATGAAAGTGTCATGTGGCCCCATATCGGGTTAGAATACAGTTCGGATGTATACCAGGTATCCCAATATGCGACTCTGAAAGGGTTAAAAAATATCAAACGGGGGAAAGATATAAAGATCAAACCGTTTGGTATTGGGGGAACCCAAACTCAAAATACGGGTGAGGAGAAAATTTCAAACCGCACAGGCAGTGGGGGAGTTGACATCTATTATGGATTAAAATCAAACTTGACCCTCAATCTGACTTACAATACGGATTTTTCTCAGGTAGAAGCAGACAATGCCCAGATCAATTTGACACGATTTAATCTATTTTATCCGGAAAAACGGGAATTCTTTTTAACACGATCTAAACTCTTTGCCTTTGGGAATTCACGCCAAACGGAGGTCTTTTTCAGCAGGCGGATCGGATTGAATCAAGATGTGGTGGGTGGTGCCCGAATGTTTGGCCAAATTGGAAACACCTCCATTGGTACATTGAATATTCATACACGGGCAGAAGGAGATCTGCCGGCCACAGCCTACAGTGCCTTGCGCTTAAGATCCGATATTCGAGATCGAACTACCATCGGCGCTATCATGACCGATGTCTCAAGTCAGGGGACTCAAAATACAGTGATGGGTATTGATGCTCAAATGCGCTTTTGGGGAAACAGTAGTGTGTCGGCTTGGTATAGCCAAATGGATGATAAAAGTATTGAAGAACCCTCATCTGCATCTATGATCAAGATAGATCTGAAGAATGACCGTTATTTCTTAACTGCAGGTCAGCACCATGTGGATGAAGATTTTCGACCGGGTCTGGGATTTGTTCAGCGGCAGGATATGATTGGTACAGGCATTATGGCTGGGTTTACACCAAGGGTTGGCGATGGAGATGAATTAATTCGTCAATGGCGATTCACTATATATACTAGAGATGTACGAAACCATGCTGGTATTCATGAAACGGGTGTACTTAATGGTGGTATCGATGCTATTCTTGAAACCAGAGACAAGATTGGACTAAAAATAATCCAAAATAAGGAGAAATTAACCACCGGATTTAAATTAGGGAATGATGTGGAGATTCTGGAGGGAAACTACAAGGATCGAAAAATTTCATTGTCTGCCAATTCGAATCAAAGCAGGGGTGTTTGGGGTAATGTTCGACTTGAAAAAGGAGATTATTTTGGTGGAAATAAAACGAGCATGTCTGGCTCCATTGGAAAACGGTTTTCCAATCATTTGACCCTGTACGGATCTGCCAACCAAAATACTATATTCATGTCCAGCCAAGGCGAATTCACAGCAAATGTTTATGGATTTACTGCTGAAGTTGCATTAAACCGAAAATGGTTTGGGAAAGCCCTGATTCAGTATGATAATTTTTCAGAACAACTCCAATTGTATTGCCGCATTAATTGGATTCATACGCCGGGGAGCGATCTGTTTATCGTATTGAACCAACGATATGATATGAGTGGGTCCAAGGCCAGTTTGGTTCAAGGTACACAAGTGGTAAAGTTGACCTATATTGTTCAAATATAAGTGACCGACTTATTGTTTCCGCCGGTGGGGTTTTTTGATGTTTTTGGGTTCCATTTGGATAACCAATATTTTTCACGAAGATGTCCAAACGGACTGAAAATCCTTGTGTTGGCAGTTCGATTTTGTCCCGAGCCACGTAAATAAAATACCCCCGAATACGGAGGTATTTTATTTATAAAAGAGACATCCACATTGTTTTATAATTATTTGTAATTTTTTGTATGAAACGCCTCTGGCTCAAATGAAGGAAAAACAATAATGAAACTATTTTCAACAATAATAAATCGTTTAGTCACCCTGTCTGCGTGTTTTTTGATAATTGGTCTTTTGGGCTGTGATCTTAAGAAAAATATTACCGAAGATCAGGTTAAATTTTCCCTCGATGGTTTTTTCGCGGCACTGGATGTGGATCACTACGATTGTGATAAACTGGGTGAATGGGTTACGGAGGATTTCATGCTGTATGAAATGGAAAAGCCTTTCAGCCGAAACCAGTTCTGCGATTTTGTGGATGATGCTTTGGCCGACATGACCTCCACCGATTGGGTGCTGTCTGACTTTACCATTTCCACCGACCGGAATTCCGCCCATGTTTACTACAGGAACCAAGGCCGCTTTGTAAGTATGGGTGAAGATGGCCAGGAAATGGTCATGAATATGGAATGGCTGGAAAGCGCTTACATGGTCCGCCAGAAGGATGGAGCCTTAAAAATTAAATTTTTATCCTCAGACGATATTAATAATTGAAACGCCTCTGGCTCAAATAAAGGAGTAAAAAATGAAACAAATAAAAATAATTAATCCCAAATCATGGGTTGTAATATTAGGGTTTACCCTCTCTTCAATATTTGCCCAACCATTTAGAGATATCCGACCGGAGTCTGTTGGCCTATCTTCAAAACGCCTAGAGAGACTAACCCATCAATTAGATAATTATGTTTCTGATGAAAAACTACCAGGGGGAGTAGCTCTTGTTTTACGCAAAGGTAAATCTGCCTATTTTTATTCATTTGGTTATAGGGATAAGGAATTGATGGATCCTATGGAAAAGGACGATATATTTAGAATTGCATCTCAAACAAAAGCAATAATCAGTGTGGGAATAATGATTTTACAGGAAAAAGGCTTGTTGCTAATTCAAGACCCTGTTGGAAAATATATCCCAGAGTATAATAACACTACAGTAGCAGAATCAGATGGAAATGGTTCATATAATGTTGTTAAGGCAAAAAGGAAAATCACTATTCGAGATTTGTTAACTCATACTGCTGGTGTGGGTTGGGGTTTTGGACCAGCACAAGATCGTTGGGAAAAAACAGAAATTATGGGTTGGTATTTTGCCCATAGAGATGAATCAATTCAGGCCACTGTAAAACGAGTAGCGAAGCTTCCAATGGATACACATCCTGGCGAAAAATTCGTTTATGGTTTAAGTGTTGATATTTTGGGTGCTGTAATTGAAGTTGTTTCCGATCAACCTTTAGATCAGTTTCTTCAACAAGAAATTTTTGAACCTCTACAAATGAAAGATACTCATTTTTTCCTACCATTAGCTAAGAAGAACAGATTAGCTAAAGTCTATTCTTCAACTAAAACTGGAATAAAACTTGCACCTGATCCCGGTAAAAGAGTAGGGGCTAGTATGATTGGACAAGGGCATTATGTAAATGGTCCTAGAATGAGTTTTTCTGGTGGTGCTGGTCTTCTCTCAACTGCTGAAGATTATGCTATTTTCCTTCAAATGATGCTTAACGAAGGTCAATTTGGAAAAAAAAGAATTCTTAGTAGAAAATCTGTGGAATTGATGACAACTAATCATATAGCAGATATTCCTTTTGGGAGTGACGGAGTAAGATTTGGTCTTGGTTTTGCTACAGTAGAACAATTAGGTGGGAGAGGTATATTAGGTTCAATAGGTGAATTTTCATGGGGCGGTGCTTATCATTCAACTTATTGGGTTGACCCAAATGAAGATATGGTTGTAGTATATTTTACACAGTTAATTCCAGCATTGAATATAGATGATCATGATAAAATTCGAGCTCTTATCTATCAGTCAATAATTAATTGATAATTATTAATGCAAATCAAAAATGTAAGAGTTTGGTCGGAAAATCTAAAACTAACTCAATTAACCCCCACCCAAAGGGATAGTATATAACTAAATGAAACGCCTCTGGCTCAAATAGCCTCCTCACGGGGGCTTTTTTGTTTCTGTTATAAGGCTTTGTAAATTAAGCCATGCAGCGCACCTTTTTACTTTTGGTCCTCACCTTTTTTGCCTGCAGCACAAAAGATGATGTCCCCGACACCCTGGAAGCCTACCTGAAACAAACCTTTGCCCACGTGGCCCGAATTGAAGATTTTTTCATTGCCGCCGGAGACCGCAAGCCAAAAGAAACAGATCGTATCTCTGCCACTGGCAAGGAAGTGTTCGATATGACTGTGCGTCTTTTCGAAAGCCTCCTGGACCAGGATGAAGATGGTGTTGTGGATCGGCCGCCTTTGGTGGCCGCCCTAGCCAAACACCTAGTCTTTGTTATTGACCATACAGATGTGACGGATAAAGAAGAAGAAAAGATCCAGTCTCAATATGGTAACTATGTGATGACAATGAAGTCGGACATCTGGCCCTATATGCCTTCCTTCAATACGAGTAACTGCGATCTGACTCTCACCAAACTGAATACCTCCATGTGGCGCCCCGAGACCTACAACGCCCTGTGGGAAGAATGCTTCCACACCGTTACCGAAGCCCAGAATCGCATCGACCCAAGCTTCAGCTTTGAGCCTAGTTCTGTTTTAGGCGGCTACATGCAGGCCGATATCAGCGCCGGGACCTATGACATCTCTGAACAGAACAATATGGAAGGCGGCAATTACGATTTTGTCACTGCCGTGAACGAGTATGTGCACCAAATCTGGCTGATTAATGCCTGTGGCAGCGACGAAATTCTCAATGTGCATCAGCGGGCCGTTCTTGCACGTATTAATACTGCGGGCGTACCCCTTACCATTAACACAGACTATGCCCTAGACCTAGCGGAAATGGTGAAATGAAACGCCTCTGGGTCATATTATCCTTATCATTTCTTTCTTTTAATTGTGCATCAAATCCGGTGACAGGCGGTACTAATCTTGGAGGAATTTATAGTGTGACTGTTGAACCGGATTCCTCCACAGAGGATGTATATATCCTAACAATGAAAATGGGAAGGGCTGGAAGAATGAATACACAAATGATACTAGACAGAGTAAAATATGAATTAGTAAAACTAATGGAGGAAAAAGGTTATACTAGTTATATGGTTGTAACATCATATGATTCCACTCCTTTACTTGGCATATACCAGATCACATTTGAAGTTAGATTTACAAAAAGCCAAAAAGAATGGGACGATTGGAATAGAAGACTAAAAATTAAATAAAACACCTCTGGCTCAAATAATAGTAAAATAAATAGGGATATTTTTATGGAAAATCACAGTTTTCTCCTGTATGGGGTTAGAAATTAGAGTAGATAAAACGGCAATGGTATAGGAAAGATGCCAAACCAGCAATTGTTTTATTTTATTGTTTTCCTGCAGTCTATGCTGTTTATAAAGGAACCATCATGTATGAACTGAAGGTGACCGTTAATAAGGTGATGGGCGAGTGTACGGCAGAACCTGCCATGAAGCTGGGCGACTATTTCACGGTGAGCGACGGTGACATCCAGATCCCCGAGGGCGGCTACATATGCCTGTGGGCCCTGCAGAGCCTGATGCCGTTGATCACTCCGAAAGAGCGTGAAATCACCGAAGAACAGGATGAAGACTGGATGTGGCGAGTGCATCATGCCCAGTGTCCCGACCCTAAGGGCCGCGTGATCTTCAAGATTGAACGGACCGGAAACGTCGATAGGAATGATCGAGAAGAGGCGGAACATCAGGCGCCGAAGACAAACAACGGCGTCCCCTCCGAAGAAGAGGGGCTGAAAACTCTGCGCATCGAGGTGGAATCGTTCAAAGGACATTGTACATCCCGAATGGAGCCCGGAGATTCTTTTCAATTGCGCAGCGGACGGCTCTACATCCCGGAGGGTTGTCACTTCTGTCTCTACGCCCTGCAGGCCGCCCTGCCGCTTCTTCCGGCCAAGCAGCGCGTCCTCGAGAACGGCGACTGGATGAAGGAGGA